>Ga0315336_1001183_pt1 | contig 54940 bp, 55 predicted proteins | sample ASW5metaG_FD_204512 | JGI IMG/M metagenome (GOLD analysis project Ga0315336, IMG submission 204512) | Ammonia-oxidizing marine archaeal communities from Monterey Bay, California, United States - ASW #5 | ecosystem: Environmental > Aquatic > Marine > Intertidal zone | place: USA: California...
GGCCAAGAAGGCGGCGCCGAAGCGGGCTGCTGCTAAGAAGACCGTGGCCAAGAAGGCGGCGCCGAAGCGGGCTGCTGCCAAGAAGACCGTAGCCAAGAAGGCGGCACCGAAGCGGGCTGCTGCCAAGAAGGCCGTGGCCAAGAAGGCGGCGCCGAAGCGGGCTGCTGCTAAGAAGGCCGTGGCCAAGAAGGCGGCGCCGAAGCGGACTGCTGCTAAGAAGGCCGTGGCCAAGAAGGCGGCGCCGAAGCGGGCTGCTGCTAAGAAGGCCGTGGCCAAGAAGGCGGCGCCGAAGCGGGCTGCTGCCAAAAAGACCGTGGCCAAGAAAGCTGCGCCGAAAAAGCGGACTTCGATTGCCGTGAAACGCACTGTCTCTAAAGTCAGCGCGGCAAAGAAAGCGCTTAAGGCACGCAAAGCCAGTTCGGGTCGCACACTCCGTCGCGCGGCCTAAAGGATCGGCGCTCTTCTATTAGGAGCGCAGAAACGACGCGGGCGACGGTTCCTTTGGGGCTGTCGCCCGTTGGCGTTTTGGCAACTGACTAATCAAATTCCAACGCAATGTCGCTCATAATTGACGGGATAAATTTGGGGGTAACGGGTTATGGACACGATCGAAGCCTTGCGTGAACGCGCCGACCTGGCACAGCGACAATTGTCCGATCAAGACGGGCAGCGTCTGCGACTGTTCGAGCGATTGAGCGATCGGATCAACGCGGTCGCCGATGAACTGCGAGACAATCGTGAGGCAATCGCCGGTTATGACGATCGCGTCGGCCTGTTAAGCAGCGAGAACGATCAGCTTCGGGAAATTTTGCAGTCTCTGCTGAAGGCCATCGAGGCCGATGCCAGCCACGGGCTGTCGCCGGCATTGCGGGGCCTAGAATCGAAGATTTCGACCATGGTCGAAACCGACAACGCGGAAGACGACGGGCAAATCGTTTTCGCCGCGGCGCATCCGGATGACGGCGAGACAATTCAAGAGTTGGCGGACGACGTTATCGTGATGGCAGCCGATCCGGCGGTGGATCCGCAACGCCCGCCCGAAACTGCAACTGGCAGTGACAGTGAAGACGAACCGGACGCGGACCCGGTAAGCGCCGAAGCGGATCCGATCGACGCACTGTCGGATATCGATGGTTGGAGCGAAGACGAGATGCCAACGTCCGCGTCGATGGATGACGTGGACTATGTCGACGCCGACGATTCGGTGATTGATGATTTGCTGGAAGAGGCGACGGCTACCACAGAACCGGGTGATGAAGACGAAACCGATCCTGTGTCTCAGCTCAACGCCATAGGCGACATAGTGCAGCGTTTGATGAAGGAAATGTCTGATGACGACGAGGTCACCGAAGGTGAGGTGATCGATGCGCCGGAAGCGCAAGCGTCTTGACGGTTTCCTAGAGCAAATTTCGACCATACGGAACCGTTTGACCGGGATTATTTTGCGCTGAGGCAATGAGCGCGTCGCCATGCGATGTGGGACATCGGATAAGACGCGCGAAGCGGCCACAGCGCAAAAGAACCCGGCCTTCGGTGGGGCAACTCGGCTTTTCGGGTGCGTTGCGGCGCTTGCCCAATGCCCAACATTGCGCTGCGCACCGCGCCTGCCCGAAAAGCCGATTTGCACCCATCAAATGATTCCGTATGGTCGAAACTTGCTCTACACCACCAACGGTCCCGGCGCCCCTTCCAGGAGGGGCGCCTTTTTTGTCTGCTACCCGGCCAGGACTGGCTTGATAATATTCGGCGCTCGGCGTTCACTCCGGATAATCTTGGCTATTGCTAGGGGACTCGGGTGTCCGAAGAGGCGCGCACAGAGAGCCACAGCGAATTGATTGCGTCGGTGGTCGATGACGCCGTCGAACGCTATTTCGCGGCTCGGCGGCGGCAGGTGCCGGACTTTGTGGTTCGCCGCTTTGGCTGGCTCGGCGCGCTGCGACTGCACCGTAATGCCTTGGGTTGGGATTTACTGCGCGCGCCGACAAACCTGGTGCTGGCGCCGCCGGTGATCGTCGCGAGACTGACCAGCCAGATCCTCATCCGCGTCGGCATCAAACGACCCGCGGCCTGGTTGGACGGGCGGCGCTTGTTGTTTCAGACGTCGGTGGCGCGCGAAGTCGAATGGCTGATCCAAACCGAATTGCTCGAATTGCCCTGTGATCAAGGCGATAGGACGGCGCGCGAAGATGCCTTGATGGCGGAAATCCTCGCTGACCCGCGTGTCAGCGGCACGGTCGAAGCCGCCTTGTCCGCGGGCCGCCGGTTGGCTGCCGACCCGGCGGCGCGGCGTCGCCTCGACGCGTTCCTGTCGACCTACGGCGATTCGCGGGCGGCGGCTTCGGATATCGCCAATACCCTGATCAATCTTGGAACCGGTGCTATTGTTTTCCAACAGATGACGCCGACGGCTTTGTCCCTTGGGCCGGCCATCGCCGGAATCCTCGCCCAGCAACTGGCCATTGCATCGTTTCCGCTTGGCGCCGGTATCGGCGGCGTTTGGTACGGCTTCTTTCCGGTCACGCCGTCAACCGGCCTGGTGGTCGGCGCAACCGGCGGCCTGATGCTCAGTTTCGCCGTTCTGGCGACGTTTGCCGGGGTGGTCACCGATCCGGTGCAACAGCATCTTGGCCTGCATGAGCGTCGTCTGCGGCGTATGCTGGACGCGGCCGAACGGGGCTTTCGCGGCGGATCACGCGCGCGGTTCGCGGTTCGCGATCATTATATTGCGCGATTGGCGGATTTGTTCGACGTCGCCTCGGCAATCATTCGCTCCGTTCGCTGATCATCTGTTCCGCGGCGTAGATCGGACCTGTTGTCAGCCGCAACCGCCGGTCAGGCTCAATTCATGGTTAATGATTTCAACCTAAACTTCATGACATCGATGAAATATCGAGATTACCCTGGTCATGAATGCGCCGTTTCAAAATCCGTTCGATCACGCGGCCGCCGCCGACGACGCCTGGCACTGGCGATTGTTGGCCCAGCTGATAAGCGACATCCGTGCCGAAGGCTCGGTAAGCCGGCGCCTGCAGCTGCGGTTGGCCGAGCTTGCCGGCGAGCTCGGCCTTGCTGGCCTGGCACTGAACCACGATGCTGCTTCGGTCGGCCCCGACCGCCTGCCGGTCGCGGTCGGCGGTGCCGCAATCGGAACCCTCGACTGGGAAGGGGCCGGTCTTGATGGGCGGCCGGACAATGACGCCACCCTAGTTTTGCTGGTTGCGCACATATTGGGCCTTTCTCTGGCCAACGACCGCTTGGCCGGTCAGGTCGCGCATCAACAAGGCATGCATGTCGATCTTGCCGCCGCGGCAGAAATTCAGCGCAAGCTGCTACCGGACGCACCGGCTGGCAGTTTTCCGGTATTCGGCTTGAATCGCCCGGCCCGTACGGTCTCCGGCGATTTTTTTGATTACTTTTCGCGCGCCGATGGCATCATACCGTTCGCCTTGGGCGATGTTTCCGGCAAAGGCATCGACGCCGCGCTGCTGATGGTCAAGACCGCGAGTTTGTTTCGCTGCCTTGCCCGCAGCATAACCGACCCGGCGGAATTGCTGACCAGGCTGAATGCGGAGGTCTACGAGACCGCAAGCCGCGGCAAGTTCGTGACCATGGTCGCCGGACTTTACTATCCAAAAACCGGGCGCGTGTGTTTCGCCAACGCCGGCCACGAACCGCCGCTGTTTCGCGATCGCGACCGTCACTACCAGTCTTTTGAGGCCGATGAGCCGCCGCTCGGAATCCTGTCCGACATCGATTTTCAGTCGACCGAAATCTGTTTGGACGGCGGCGAGCTGTACATTTTTAGCGATGGTCTGACCGAGTTTTGCTATGGCGGCCAGGAACAGCTCGGTGCCGACGGGCTTACGCATTTGCTGGAATCCATGCCCGAACGCGCCGCTGCCGAGCGCGTCGAAGCGATGCTGCATGCCTTGGATGGCGCCGGTTGGGAAGCTCGGGATGATTTGACGGTACTCACCATTGACGACGGCTGGACGCCGGGGAAGCAATGAGATGGCGATGTTGGCACACAGACAAGCGACGGACGGCGCGGAAATCCTGTTTCACTTGCGGTTCCCCGCGCGCGCCGACCGTCTGAAGCTGATCCGCGCCGGTATCGCCGGGGCCGCTGAAATGTGCGGCTTTCCGGCGCCACAGGTTTTTGACATCGTATTGGCGGTTGACGAAGCCTGCCAGAACATCATCCGGCATGCATACAAAGGAGATGACAACGGTGAGGCGATGATCGAAGTCTATCGCTTGGCCAATGGCATTCGCGTGACGTTGCATGACGACGGCCCACCGGTCAATCCGGCGGAGATCAACCCACGGCCGCTGGAAGAAGTCGCGCCGGGTGGTCTGGGCACGCATTTCATGCGCCAAATCATGGACCGGGTCGATTACCAACCGGCGCACGGCGGTCGGGGCAATATCTTGGAACTATCGAAATACTTGGAGCAGACATGACAGCGACGATCAGCGAACGCGAGGGCCGCGTATTGGTCAATCTTTTGGGCGACATCGACTTGGAACATAGCGGTGATATCCGCCAAATCCTTTTGGACTGCGTTGGCCGCGGGGCCGACGTGCTGGTTGACATGTCGCAAGTGCTCTATATCGACAGCTCCGGCATCGCCTGCCTGATCGAGGCATTGCAATCCAGTCGCGAGCGCGGCAGTGGCTTCGGCTTGGTATCGGTTAGCGAACAGGCGGGGCGCGTGCTGAAACTGGCGCGCCTGGATAAGGTTTTCGAAATTCATGACGACATGGGCGCCGCGTTTACCGGCGCTGCCTGAGTCTACCGATGAAAGCCATGGAATCCATCGGCCGGAACAGCGTCCGCGGCATTGACGGAATCGGTTTCGGCACGACGCTAATGGCCGAAAGCTTGTATTGGCTGGTCGCCGGACGATGGAACCGACAGCCTGTGCGCCTCGATCCGATCATGGCGCAAGCGGTCGAAGTCGGCTTGCGTGCGGTGCCGATCGCGACCTTGCTGTCGGCTACGATCGGCTTCATGCTGGCCATACAGAGCCTCTATTCCTTGGGGCTGTTCGGTGCCGAATCCTATGCCTTCGTCGGTATCGCGCTTTCCGTAACACGAGAGTTTTCGCCACTCATCATCGGCATATTGGTCGCCGGCCGGTCCGGTTCGGCGCTGGCAGCCCGCCTGGCGACCATGACCATCAACCAGGAAGTCGATGCACTTCGCGTCATCGGCGTCAGCCCGGTGCGCTATCTGTTGTCGCCCATGGTGATTTCCATGATCATCTTGCTGCCAATGCTTACGGCATGGTCGTGCGTGGTCGCCTTGCTGGCGGCCGCACTGTTCGTTTCGTCGGCCATGGATACGACGATGCTCGCCTTTCTCAGCGACGTGATGTCTATTCTGTCGGTCGGCGACATCCTCCATGGTTTGGGCAAAAGCGCGGTGTTTGCCTTGTTGATTGTCGCCGTCGGCGCGGTCAACGGCGCGATGGTCAGCGGCGGCGCCGACGGTGTCGGCCGACAAACCACACGTGCGGTGGTTCATGGCATATCGGCGATCGTTATTGCTGACATGCTGTTCGCGTTTCTGGTGATTTGAGCGATGTCCGCGGTACAGGCCATAGCCATAGAAGCGGCTCAAGTTCAGGTGCCTGTTTCGAATAACGCTATATCGGTCGAAGGATTGTGCAGCCACTACGGCGACCGCCAGGTTCTCTACGACATCGACTTCGATGTTCGCCAGAACGAAATCATGGTCGTCATGGGAGGTAGCGGTTCCGGCAAAAGCACGTTGCTGAGGCATCTCATCGGTCTTGAGCGGCCGACCGCGGGCAGCGTCTGTTTGCTCGGTCAGGATATCAACAGAATCGGCCGGGACGCATTGCATGATCTCAGGCGCACGGTCGGTGTCGCCTTTCAGAGTGGCGCCTTATTTAGTTCTTTATCCGTATTAGAAAATATCATTCTGCCGCTGGAGGAGCATACCGACCTCGACCGCCAGACCATGGAAATCATGGCCCGGATGAAGTTGGAAGTGGTCGACCTTGCCGGGTTTGGCGACTTCAGGCCTTCTGAGCTGTCCGGCGGCATGCTCAAACGCGCCGCGGTCGCGCGCGCCATTGTCATGGACCCGAAGCTGCTGTTTTTCGACGAGCCCTCGGCCGGACTCGATCCCGCGGTTGCCTCGGCTCTGGACGAGCTGATCCTGGCCTTGCGTGACGCCATGGGTATGAGCGTCGTGGTGGTCACCCATGAACTCGACAGCGCTTTTAAGATTGCCGACCGCATCACCGTTTTGGACGGCGGCCGAATTCTAGCAGTCGACGACGTCGCCGGTATACGCAGCAGCGACAACCAACGCATCCGCAATCTGCTTAACCGAATTCCCGATCGCGAAGAAGTCGATCCGAATGAATATCTGAAACGGCTAACCGGCCGCCAGGAATGACGCCAAGAGTGAGCGAAATATGTCTATGAGAAACCGTAATACCAGTTACGTCGCGGTCGGATTGTTCGTTACGGCCATGTCTACGGTCGTGGTTGCAGCATTGGCATTATTGGGCGGCAGCTCCGGCGGCGGGGCGCCGTATCACATGGTTATGCCAAATGTTGCCGATTTGAAATACGGCGCCAAGGTTCGCTTCGAGGGCTATGCTGTCGGCCAAGTCGCAGCGATCGAACCGGTGACCGATACGGGCCAGGTCCAGTTTCGGGTCGATCTCCGCATTCGCGAGGATTGGCCGATTCCCGCCGACAGCGTCGCACGGATCGCCCGCTCCAATTTTCTGGCCGCCAAGACCATCGAGATCTCGGCCGGCCGCAGCGAATGGATGCTCAAGCCCGGCGAGCCCATTATCGCCGGCCGATCCGACGACATGATAACGACCATGACCAAGACGGCGGCTGATTTCGGGGTGTTGGCACGCGAGCAGGTGGCGCCGCTGGTCCAGCGGTTGAATCGATTGACGACCAGTGTCGAAGGCACTGTCGATACGGATATTCACGGCCTGTTCCAGCAGGTCACGGCGTTGGTCGACCTGCTTGAACGGCGCGGCGACGGCATTACCAAGGCGCTCGAGCGGTTCGTCGGCGAACTTGATCGGGGTGGCCGGCAGGTCAACCGGTTGTTGTCGTCGGAAAACCTCGATCGGTTCGATCGGTTGCTGGCAAATACAGAATCCGCGGCCGGCGACGCGGCGGCACTGTCGCGGGATTTGCGAACCAGTGCCGAACAATTGAATGGTTTGGTGGCTCGCGTCGATCAAGCTGTCGCCGAGAACGGGGAGAACGTTAGCAAGTCCCTAACCGATGCGCAGTATATTTTGCGATCGGTATCACAATCGGTTGATTCCGTGCTCCATAACATGGAAGGCAGCAGTCGCAACATGAACGAATTCACCCGCATGATCCGGCAAAACCCGAGCTTGCTGATCGGCGGGCGATCGCGGCCCGAGGGGATCAGCACTGTCGGTATGGTCGACGGGCGAAAGGCGGAATGATGCGTTTCGCCGCGATCACTTTGCTGATGCTGAGCCTGGCCGGCTGTTTCGGCGGCGGCGAACCGCCGCCACGCGACCGCTATTACCGGATCTCTGTGGCGCCGCCCAACCCGGCACCGGAGCCGCTCGGTGTGCTGTCGAGCGGCGTGCTGTCGGTAACGCCGCTGGATGCCGACGGCCTGCTTCGGGAACGGCCGGTGCTCTACAGCCGAAGCGGCCAGGGCCAACAGGTCGAGCAGCATGATTACCATTATTGGAGCGACCCGCCGACGCGCATGCTGCAAGGCGAGATCGCACGTTATCTCAAACAAAGCGGACTGGCTCGTACCGTGGTTACGCCGGAACTGAGAGTCCGCCCGGATTTTGAGATCATCGGCAGGGTCAATCGGTTGGAGCGTGTGCTTGGCGATGGCCCGCCGCGCGTCGTCGCCGAACTCGAGCTGGCGGTGATCGATACGATCAAGGATCGCGTGGTCATCAATCGGCGTTATCGCGCCGAGGTGGCCAGCGGAAATGGCAGTGTGGCCGCTGCGGTGCTTGCCATCAACGAAGCGCTGGGCGAGATCTTTGGCGCTTTCGTTGCCGACATTCGCCGGTCTTGACCCGCCGCTCCGCTCTGGCATCGAACGCCATGGTTAAGTCAATTGCAAAAACTGCTGAAACGCCGAAGTCTGGCGACAGCGGCTGGCAGCGCATCACCAGGCTTTGGAAGCGGCCCAGCGTCCGCACTGGCAGTACCGGCCCGGGCGAAGCGTGGGCGCGCGCTGACGCGCAGCCGCCAAGACTTGACCGCTGGAGCCCGATGCGATTGGAGCTGGTCCAGCAATTGTTCGGAGACGGTTATCTGACACCCGGCGGCGAGGCGGCGTTTCGCGCCAAGCTCGAGAGTTTCGATCTGCAACCCAGTCAGCGGCTTTTGCACATGGGCGGCGGCGTCGGTAGCGGCGCGCGGCTGGCGGTCGCCGACTATAATCTGCGGGCGACGACGATAGTAAACGACCCGAACCTCGCCGAAATCGGCTCGACGCTATCCGTCAAGGCTGGCCTCAAGCGCCATGCGCAGGTGGAATTCGGTGCCTATAATTCGCTGGTGTTGCGGCCGCGGGCCTATGACCTGGCCTTGGTCGACGAGGCTTTCTTGCTGGTACGCGACAAGGCGGCTTTGCTCGGCGCCCTGGCGCGGGCGCTGAAAAGCGGTGGCCAACTCCGGTTTGATTGCCATTGCGTCACCGGGCCCGATCCGCATTCGCCGGAGATTGCCATATGGCGGGCGCATGAGCCGGTACCAGTCTATCCGACCACTATGAAGTTCTTGCAGGAACAATGCGCCCGCATCGGTCTTGCCGGATTCCAGGTGACCGATGTCACCGAAGACTATTGCGCGGCGATTCGCTCGGCGTTTGCCGGCGCGGTTGGCAAGATAGCCGGCGTTGCACAGGATCCACGCCGGGCTGCCTGGCTGGTGGCAGAGGCGGATTATTGGAACCGGCGCGCCGTGATATTGACCAGCGGCCAAATCATCGTGCAGCGCGTCGGCGTCAAGCTCGTCACTTGATGGCGAGAGCTGTTTCGGCGCCGCTGCCGTTGACAGCCGAATGCCGCTTGCCTATGTTGCGCCGCGCCCAGTCAAGGAGCCGGTCATGAAAGTCGTAAATTCGTTGAAGTCTGCCAAGTCGCGCCATCGCGATAACCGCGTCATCCGGCGCAAGGGCCGCATTTATGTCATCAACAAGCGCCACCCGCGCTTTAAGGCCCGCCAAGGCTGAGGCCGGCCCGTACAAGGCCCTCCCGTCAATCGATCACTGAAAAGGCGCTGGCGATGAGCGCCTCGACCGATCTTGCCGTCGTGTTTGATTTCGGCGGTGTGCTGATCGACTGGGATCCCCGCTATCTCTACAGATCCTTGTTTGCCGGCCGTGAGGCCGACATGGAATATTTCCTGACGGAAGTTTGCAGTCAGGACTGGAACGAACAACAGGATCGCGGACGATCGTTTGCCGAGGGCATCGCCGAATTGACGACGCGCCATCCCGATTGGGCGGAAATGATCGCCGCGTACGACAAACGATGGCCGGAAATGCTGGCCGGCAGCATCGACGGCACCGTCGCGGTATTGCGCGACGTCAACGCAAGCGGTTGCCCGCTCTTCGGATTGACCAACTGGTCCGCCGAAAAATTCCCCGTGGCGCGAGATCGTTTCGCGTTCTTGGATTGGTTCGACGGTATCGTGGTCTCTGGCGAAGTTGGGCTGAAAAAACCGGATCCGTCCATATTCGAACATCTTTGCCAACGCTTTGATTTGACACCGGCAGAGACGATCTTCATTGACGACAGTCAAATCAACGTCGACGTAGCGACGAGCCTAGGCTTCCAAGCGCTACATTTTCTGTCGGCCGACACCCTCCGGGCCGGGCTTGCGGCCAAGGGTATCCTTTCTCCCTAACACTTGGATATCGAGCAGTGGCCGCCGAAATCGAAGGCTTTGGGTCGGTCCTACGGTGGCTGGCATACTTTGGTATTTACTCTCACGAAATTGTGAGCTATCTGTGATGAAACGGCCGTGTGGTGGAAACGGGCCGGATCGTGGCGATGCGGGGGCTGATGCTGCGATCGATCGCAAAGGGTTCGTTCACCTCTAAAGACGAATAAACGTCACGGCGAATAGGGGGGGACACTGCATGATCGTCATGCCGTCGATGCCGGTGCGCAATCAATGCGTTTCCGTAGTCTATCATCGTCAAATCTTTACAAACCAGGAATGCGATCGAATTCTGAACAGCGTCGATCCGAGTAAGTGGGAGGAAGCCATGGTCGGTGGCCATGGTCGAGATGGCGGGTTTGCAGAAGTCAAAACCGTGCGCAGCAACCGCCAGCAACATGTTCCGATGGACGCAAACGGATCTCCGCTGAACCGCGTTCTCGCCGAAGTCAGCACCGCGAACTCTGACGGCTGGAAGTTTCAGCTGACGGGAGTGGTCTATGACGATTTTCCTTGGATCATGCGCTATGACGACGGCGGCAAAGGCCACAATGATTGGCACGTCGATATCGGACAGGGCGCAAACGCTTCCCGCAAACTCGGATTCACGTTGCAATTGTCCGATGGCGACGCTTACGGCGGCGGCGATCTGGAATTCCACAACATGAACCTTGATGCGACGGTGTTGCGCGCACGTGGGACGTTGATCGCGTTTCCCGCCTATTGGCTGCATCGCGTGGCGCCGGTGACCGCGGGAAGCCGTTTTGCGCTGGTCGGCTGGGTGCACGGCCCAAGCTTCCATTAGCGCCGAATTCGGTCATACTTCACGGAATGTCGCGCGATGTCGCGGGGCGGGGCCGCCCACGGCCGGCGCCCTGGCGAAGGACCGATGGAGAGCGCCATGCAAATGCCTGCTCCTGATCAATCCGTGTTGGCTCGCCGTGGCCAATTGGCGGCGGCGCTCCGTCGTTTTGTGCCGGGCGAGGGCGTCGTTGACGATCGGGCCGCGCTCAGGGCCTTCGAATGCGACGGGCTGACCGCCTATCGCCAGCCGCCGATGTTGGCGGTGTTGCCGGAGACCGTCGAACAGGTCTCGGCGGTATTGCGGTATTGCCATGAACAAGGCGTCAAGGTGGTGCCCCGCGGCGCCGGAACGTCGCTATCCGGCGGCGCCTTGCCGCTGGCCGACGGCGTGCTGCTCGGCATGGGGCGGTTCAACAGGATTTTGGAAATCGACTACGACAACCGATGCGTCGTCACCCAGCCCGGCGTCACCAACCTCGGTATCACCCAGGCCGTGGAAACAGCAGGATTTTATTACGCACCGGATCCGTCGAGCCAAATCGCCTGCAGTATCGGCGGCAATGTGGCGGAAAATTCCGGCGGTGTACACTGCCTGAAATACGGCCTGACCACGAACAACTTGCTGGGCTTGGAATGCGTGCTCATTGATGGCGAGGTCATTCGCGTGGGCGGTCGCCATTTCGATTCAGAAGGCTACGACCTGCTCGGCTTGCTGACCGGGTCTGAAGGCCTGCTCGGCGTGATCACGGAAGTCACGGTGCGCATTCTACCGAAACCGGAAACCGCGCGCGGCCTGCTTGTCGGCTTTCAGGATTTGGAAGCCGCCGGCAATTGCGTCGCCGGCATCATTGGCGCCGGCATCATTCCGGCCGGCATGGAGATGATGGACCGGCCAGCCATTCATGCCGCCGAAGCGTTTGCCCAATGTGGCTACCCGTTGGACGTGGAAGCCCTGCTGATCATCGAACTTGATGGTTCGGCCATCGAAGTCGATCACTTGAGCGACGCCGTTCGCCGGATCGCCGACGACGCTGGCGCGGTATCCGTCAAGGTCAGCGCCGACGAAACCGAACGGCTGGCGTTCTGGGCCGGACGTAAGGCGGCCTTTCCGGCTGTCGGCCGCATCTCGCCAGACTATTATTGCATGGACGGAACCATTCCCAGGCACCAACTGCCGCGCGTCTTGACCAGCATTGCTGCGCTGTCGGAACAGCATGGCCTGCGTGTGGCCAATGTCTTCCATGCCGGCGACGGCAATTTGCATCCGCTGATCCTGTACGACGCCAACGTGGACGATGAACTGGAACGGGCCGAAGCGTTTGGCAACGACATCTTGCGACTCTGCGTCGAAGTCGGCGGCGTCCTGACCGGTGAACATGGCGTCGGCGTGGAAAAACGCGACCTGATGGGTGTCATGTTCGACGAGGCCGACCTCAATCAGCAACAGCGCGTCAAATGTGCGTTTGATCCCAGCGGTCTGCTCAATCCCGGCAAAGTGTTTCCGACCTTGCATCGCTGTGCCGAGCTCGGCCGCATGCATATCAAGGCCGGTGCCATGCCGTTTCCGGACCTGCCGCGGTTCTGATGAGCGCGGATCTGCAACCGGAGACCGCCGAACAAGTGCTGGAGGCAGTGCAAGGGGCGGCGGCCGAGGCCAGGCCGCTCGAAGTGGTTGGCCGGGCAAGCAAGCGCGGCTTGGGCCGGCCGATTGAAAACGCCACCCCGCTCACGCTCGGCCGATTGTCCGGAATATCTTTGTACGAACCGGAGGAACTGGTGCTGAGCGCCGGGCCCGGCACGCTGGTGACCGAGATCGAGGCGGTGTTGGCAGAGCGGCGCCAGCAGTTCGCTTTCGAGCCGCCGGATTTCGGGCCGCTTCTCGGCGGTAGCATTGGCCAGGGTAGCTTGGGCGGCCTGTTGGCGTGCAATTTGGCCGGACCCCGGCGCATCAAGGCCGGCGCGGCGCGGGACCATTTTCTCGGGTTTAAGGCGGTGTCCGGCCGTGCAGAAGCGTTCAAATCCGGTGGCCGGGTGGTAAAAAACGTAACCGGCTATGATTTGTCGAAGTTGATGGCCGGCAGCTATGGGACCTTGGCGGCATTTACCGATCTGACCGTGAAGGTCCTGCCGGCGCCTGAGAAGACCCGGACCGTGTTGGTCTATGGCCTCGCCGATGACCGGGCGATGGCGGTGATGACGGCGGCGGCGGGCGGCGCTTCTGAACCGACGGCACTGGCGCATCTTCCGGACGATATCGCTCGTCAGAGCAGGGTTTCCTATGTCGCCGCTGCCGGTGGTGCGGTGACGGCGATCCGTTTGGAGGGGCCTGGCCCGTCCGTCAGCCACCGCTGTGCGGTGCTACGGGCCGAGGTCGGCGAACAGGGTGAGACCGAAGAGCTCCACGGTCACAATTCAGAGGCCTTCTGGCGGGAAGTACGCGATGCGACTTGCTTCGTCGGCCTCGACGATCAGGTCTGGCGGCTGTCGGTCACGCCCAACCAAGGCGCGGCCGTAACCGGCCGCATTTGCCGGGAGCTGGATTGCCGTTTCTATTACGACTGGGCCGGTGGGTTGATATGGCTGGCCTTGGCCGCGCGTGACGATGCGGGCGCGGACACTATTCGCCGCTCGACCGCCGCCGCCGGCGGCCACGCGACCTTGGTTCGGGCCACGGCGGCGGTTCGCTCCACCGTGCCGCCGTTTCATCCGCCGTCGCCGGCGGTGGCAGCGTTATCGAGCCGGATCAAGGCAAGTTTCGACCCATTAGGGTTGCTTAATCCTGGCCGCATGACGGCCGAGGATTTGCCGCCGCCCGCCGAAGGCGATTGAGGCCGGTATCATGCAGACCCAATTCACGTCCGAACAATTGGCAACGCCGAAGATCGCCACCGCCAATGATATTTTCCGCGCCTGCGTGCATTGCGGATTCTGTATTGCGACCTGTCCGACCTACGTCACGCTCGGTGACGAACGCGATTCGCCGCGCGGGCGAATCTATTTGATCAAGACCATGTTGGAGCAGCAATCCGAACCGGAACCGGCCGTCGTCACCCACGTCGACCGCTGCCTGTCCTGCCTGTCCTGCATGACGACCTGCCCGTCCGGCGTTCATTACATGCATCTGGTCGATTTGGCGCGCAGCCATATCGAGGAAACCCACACCCGCCCCCTGACCGAGCGCTTGTTGCGCCGGTTGCTCAGCTGGGTCCTGCCGGTGCCCGGCCGGTTTCGACTGGCGTTGCGTGGCGCCGCGCTGGTTCGGCCAATGGCGGCGCGCCTCCCGGGTCGCCTCGGTGCCATGGTTGCCATGGCGCCACGCCGGCTGCCGCGCCGTGGTGCCATGGACAGACAGCGGTCCTTTGCCGCGCATGGCCAGCGCCGCCGCCGGGTCGCGCTGCTCGCCGGCTGTGCCCAGCGGGTGCTCAATCCGGCTATCAACGAGGCAACGATCCGTTTGTTGACCCGGCTTGGCTGTGATGTGGAGGTCGCCGCGGGCAGCGGCTGTTGCGGTGCCCTGACCCATCATCTGGGCCGGGAAGCCGATGCCGTGGCCGCGGTAAAAGCCAACATACTGGCTTGGGAACAGGCAGAGCGCGACGACGGCCTGGATGCGATCGTCATCAATGCATCGGGTTGCGGCACGATGGTCAAGGATTATGGTCACATGCTGAAGGACGACCCGGAGTGGGCGGCGCGCGGCGCGGCGATTTCGGCAAAGGCCGTGGATGTCTCCGAATTGCTGGCCGATATCGGCCTCGTTGGAACGGCGCCAGAGCCGCTTACCGTGGCCTATCATTCCGCCTGCTCTCTGCAACACGGCCAACGCATCACCGAGCTTCCGGCACGCCTGCTCAGGGATGCAGGCTTTGCAGTGAAAGCCGTGCCGGAAGGTCATCTGTGTTGCGGCTCCGCCGGTACTTATAACCTCATGCAGCCGGCCCTTGCCGCCAAGCTTTTGGACCGCAAGATCGCCAACATCGAAAGCGTCGGCGCCGACGTCGTTGCCCTCGGCAACATCGGCTGTCAGGTTCAGATCGCCGGCGCCACGACCTTACCCGTGCTGCATACCGCGGAATTGCTGGATTGGGCGACTGGCGGACCGAAACCCGCCGGCCTCGAAGCGGCGCCCGCCGCGCCTTCACGAAGGATTTAGTTGGCGCCGGCAGCCAGGCCTTGTAGTCTAATTCCATTATGCGGTGGTTCTTTGCCCTGATGATACCGATCGTCGTGGTGCTCGCCCCGGCAGAAGCCAAGCAGGGCGACGAGCGCCTTGAGCCGTTGTTCCGCGAACTTCGCATTAGCGAGAATCCGGTATCTGTGCGTGCCGCGGAGCAGCTCATTTGGCGCATTTGGCTCGAATCCGGTTCCGACACCGTCGATCTGCTGATGGGACAGGCCTTGCGGGCGATGAATCAAAACGACCCGGAAAAAGCCATCAAGCGGCTGACGTCCATTGTCGACCTGGCGCCGGATTATGCCGAGGGCTGGAACAAACGCGCGACGGTCTTTTACATGATCGGTGCCTATGACCGGTCGGTCCAAGATATCATCAAGACATTGGAACTGGAACCGCGCCACTTCGGCGCACTGTCCGGCCTCGGCCTGATCTATGACGCCATCGACAACAAGGCGGGCGCGCTCAAAGCCTATCGCCGGGCGCTCGCCGTACACCCCCACTTGGCCCATCCGCGGGCCCGCGTCGACGTGCTTAAGAAAGCCAAGAAAGACGGCAACATCTGATTGATCGTTAAAAAGTCCCTCGGCTTCGCCTCAATGTACTTTTTGCCGGCACATAATGCCAGATCAGGCCTTGGCGCGGCCCGGCGGCTTGATTTGATCATTTTTGTAACTGATCACGACCGAAGGTCATGATCAGAATCCGCAACTGAAGATAAAGTACACTGAGCGTAGCAAAGGAATTTTCTTCACGGTGAATTATCCAACGCGAATGGCGTTCAAAGGAAGTGGTAAAGCCTATTTGCCGCTGTACAAATTGCCGCTATGCTCCGCCATCGCCCACTAATGTAAACGGGGCCCAAAAAATGGGGTGGGCGTACGAAAATATGGTCTTCGATGTTGTCGGGTCCACATATCCCACATTGTCAATGAGCGCCAAACGGGCCGCGCGCAACGCGTATTGTCGACTTAAGTTCTTGTCGTCTGATTGCCTTTGAAACACGGTTTGCATCAGTTTCATGGCGGACGTAGTTTCAACCGGCCAGTTTGAAACCAATACAGCTCGTGTACCGGCAAAAAAGAAAGCCCTGCCAAGGCCAGATACGACTTCCGTGCCGTTACCATTCGGCGCCGCGGTATTGCAGGCTGACAACACCACCCAGTCCGCATCCATCCTCAAACTGAGGATTTCGCCCATAGTCAACAGGCCATCTTCGCTGCTGCCCGCAAATTTTGGTGAAGACAATGCCAATGCCGGCTCATGCAAGCCGTCGAGGTCGCCTCCAACGAGCCCATGTGTGGCAAATGCGACGATCTTGTAGCGGTCGAGCTGTGCCGATTTCACCGCCGATTCCGATGCGTCCTTGCCAAGGAAAATGTCGCGCGCCGGATCGGCGCCCGTAGCCGTTGCTATAAACCTAATTTCGTCGGCCGTTTCCGGCAGACGCGGCAGGGATGAAAGCGTTGCTGAGTTCAATTCTTTCGTGTCGACGGCGCTGCGCAATCGGATCGGTACGCCTCGACCGGCGATTTTGAGTTCGGCGGCGGGGGGCTTAGATTTTTCCACCTTTGGCATGGCGGTTTTGTCGAGCCCGTCGATAAATTCGAATTTTGGGTCGCCGAAGCCAATGAAGGGTCGTCGGTCAATTTTTGCAGTCGACCATGCCCGCAGCGAGCGGAGCGAGGCGACGGACGGCAACAGCGTCACACTGTGACTGCGCGCCAGCCATGGCACCGTTTTGTAGCGGTCGAACAAGACCGTATTGTCTTTCGCCAATTTGTGCGGTTCGGTAACCAGCAACGAAGGCGGCAATTGGCCGAATGGGCCGTCGCTGACGAAAAGTAGGCGATCGGATTCTAGCCATGCCGACTTTGTCGGTGCCAATATCTGCTTGAACAATTGATAGGCGAGGTCCGTATTGAAATCCGGGATATCGCCGAGCGTCTCGGCATTTGGGTCCAGCGCCACACGAAGCTCGGACACCATCGCCGTAACTTTTGCGCGGCCGATCGGCACCGTATGGAATTGCGCTTGAGCGGATTTCGGCAAAGCCCAAACATAGGTCGCATGCTCGCCGACATAGACCACAATGAGAGATTCCGCTGGTTCGAGGCTGGACTGCACCATTTCGATCGAAAGCAATGGCGGATTAGTGAGCATCGCGTAGTCTGGATACTGACTTTCGAGCTCCGTCTCCAAGACCGTCCTTGCTGCCTCCAGGGTCTCGATGCGTGCGCGTAGGGCGCCGGCCAGGGCCTGATTGGCAGCGCTCGTGGCTCGCAACAATACGTTCGAAAGCTTGGCTCGGTAGGCGGCCAGTTGATGTTGCGTGTCTTGCGCGCGCCTGGCTATATCGGCCAAATCGGGAGAACGCGTTGCCGACCGCGCTGTAGTCGCCGACAAGGCGCGCTGAACAGATCCCAATGTCGCGACTTGGACGGCGCGGAAGCTCTTTTCGGCGGTGGCGTCATCGGATCCGTCGGCGCTATCGCGATTCGCAATGAGCGACCTAAGATACCCTTCAAGAATGAATCGCCGTCGGCGCTCGAGTGCCCCTGGCGAATCGTTCTCTGACCCGAATAAATGCCGACGCGACGTGATGACAGGTACCGCTTGGTTGTAAGCGGCCAGCGCCTCGGCGTGTCGGCCGAGTTCCGTCAATGCGAGCCCGAGTATGCCTTTTGCCTCCACTGTATTGTATTGGCCGGTTCCGAGTCGGTTTTCAAAAAATGCCGTGACTTGGGTTGCTCGAGTCAGCGCATCGTCGAAGCGGCCAACCTTGATTAAAGCCAACACCCATTCCAGATTGAATTCAATATGCCGTTGGTATAGGGCGGAGTCGTATTTTGGGAGTTCGATTGCTTCGAACGTTTTAAGCGCTCTTGCCCAACTTCCTCGCTGGGCGTAGCTGTTAGCGCGGGCATTCTTGCTCAATCCGACTACAACCGAGTCTTCTTTAGCTCCTATTGTACGATAAATGTCCAGCGCGGCCGCGGCGACGCGAATAGCGTCGTCGGCCCGTCCCGAGGAGTATAAAACTGTGGCAAACTTTCTGATGATAAACCCGGTCCAGTCTGAGTATCGCCCAAAGAAATCTATGTAACTCTTTACTGCTTCTCGCACAGCGACGTCGGCTTGAGCGTACCGCCCCGTCTTTGCATAAATGCGCGCCTTCCTTGCGTAGGCGTCGCCTCGGATACCGATACGCATCGTGGCGAGATCGTAGGGACTACCTTGCGCATTGGTGCCTCTCACGACATCAGCATCAATGATGGCAATGGCTCTACGGAGCTCGTCCAAAGCTTGACTGTATTCGCCCCGTGCCTCGTTTAAATTGGCTTGAGTGAAATATCCATATGCCGTTTGTTGATTTCGACGGGGATTGTTCGGCCATCGAGCGTGGGACACACGCAAGGCACGCTGTGCTTCGTCCATTGCCAATCCGGCGCCGGCGAAATCGCCCTTATCAGCCAGAATTAGAGCACGCCAGTTATTGAGCGACGCTAGGGAATGTACGCTGCCTTGTTCGATTGATTGCTGAATGGCAATTTGAGCGCGGTCAAAACTACCGTTGAAGTGCTCGGCCGCAGCAAGTCGCGCCAGCCACGACAAGGATGGTCGTCCGGCCGACTCGGCCAGACGGACAGCTTTTCGCAAATCGTGTAGCTTTTGCCCATGGCGTCCAACTAATCCGGCGGCCAAAGCGCGATCGTGGTAGAAACCCGCCAGTTCTTCTTTGTCATCGGTGTTAGGCGGTGTTTGATCGGCGCGCTGCTTGAAACGTTGAATGTTGGCGTCATCGTGCCCCGCCTTTGAAGTCAGCAGCTCGGTGATATCGATGGTGGTCCGCGGTGGGGCTGGCGGGTTACCGCCTTCAAATTCGACAGTTGATTTCTTGGCTTCTTCGAGTGATAGACGCTGTTGTGATCCGTTGGTTTGACATCCCGTTGCGAGCAAAGCGACGATCATAACGATCGATACCGTGTGAACGGAGCGGATGGAAAAGAACGCCGAAAAGTTTCGCACCATGTTCCACCATCTTGAATCACCGGCTCAACTTAGGCATTGGCACAATCCATATTTATGCGCCAAAGTTGAGCAATAACAAGCCCAAGATTTGTGACAGCTGATACAATTTTGATGGAAATGGGTGTAGGATCAACTCATGGACATTACAGGAATAAGGTGCGAACTAATTTCCCATGCGTTAATAATTTGTGGATGTGACCGTCGTTACTGAAATCGAGAAATGTCATGTAGTATGTTTGATTTGTCCACAGTACGGGACTGAATTTTCTTCAGGCGTGCAATCTCGGGGGAGAATAATGATTTTGCTGCCAACCTCGGATCAGAACCGTCTTTTTTCGACAACCCGAATCGTTGAGCCGTAATATGATCGAATTGGTCGGCCGGGTTTCTGGAATTTTTGTTATGCTGCTGGCCATTACTTTGACGTATCCAGCCCTGGCCAATGAAGCCGCCGCATTGGTGACACAAACGAAAGGCGACATGTCGCCGAGTTTTGAGCCATATTTAGAGATTCCGAAAAACACGACCATTGCCATGACTGCCGAATCCGAACTGACATTTGTCCACTATCAGAGCTGTCGGCAAATGACCGTTGCCGGTCCGTCTGAGGTTTTCGTCGGGCTTGTATCTGTTGAAGTGCCCCGAGACCGTGTCGTTACGTCGCGAAAACTGAAAAAGCATTGCGTAACGAAATCGCGGCAACGAAAAAAGGGCGCCGGAAAGGCGGCAGTGCTGGTGATGCGGGCCACACCTCGCCGTATATCCACGCAACCCGAAATCGTCCTGGCCGGAAATGTCGATCGTGTGCGCGGGATCAGCATATTGAAAAACGGCCAACCGGAAGCGACGCTTGATAGGGTGACCACGAAGCTGTCTTGGCCACAATCAAACCTGGAATTGGGTGCGGAGTATGAAATCATCCTGACATTGGATGATTCCAAAGCGACCACGTCCTATTCGCTGATCCCCAATAGCGATGCCGAGGCAGATCAGATAATCTTGTTGAGTGTCGACTAGCCGCTCCATATTGGTGCTATTGCGCCGCCATTACCGTTCTTTGGTCGCGACGGTATGTGCCGTCGTTGCGTTGTCGCTGGTCTTCCTTTCCGCGGGCACAACGGAATTCGATGGCCGATTGTTCGATTTGGCGTTAGCCGTCCGAGCCAAGGTGCAACTGCCGCCGGTGACCGAAAATCCCGTGGTCGTTATCGCGTTGGATGGCAAAAGTCTGAATTCGGAGGAACTTCAATCCATTCCTCGAGTCTTTTTTGGGCCGTTTTGGGCGAAAATGCTGGACGGCCTTTTCGACGCCGGCGCCCGTGCCGTCGGGTTCGACATCATATTTGCCTATAACGCCAACGCATTTCGCATAGATCACGACGCGCGATTCCTGCAGGCTCTCGCACGATACCGGGATCGTGTTGTATTGGCGCGTTCGTCGGATATCGACGTTGCGTTGCCGTATGCGATCGCCTTGGACCCGGACGGCGATTCCGAACGCATAGCCTATACCGAGATTGTCCCCGATTCCGATCTCGTGTACCGCCGGGCATCGAAATTTGTTGGCGGTGATGGTGTATCGCGTAAGACACTTGTGCCAGCTGTTTTGGAGCGCGCTGGTATCAACGCATTTCCCAGTGAAATGCTGCTGGCATCGCGCGAGGCCTTTGAGGCCCTGCCAACCTATTCATTCATCGACGTGTTACGGTGCGCGGCAATTGATCCGGAAAAATTGGTTGACGCCGTCAGTGGGCGCGTCGTGTTTGTCGGAACGAATCTACCGGAAGAAGACCGCAAGATTGCTGCCGACCGCTTCATGCCTTCCGCTGCCGATTCATCGGTTACGGATTCCAGTGATGGGTGCAGTCTGAATGCACTGGGCCCATCGGATCCCAATACGACCACCGTGCCCGGGGTTCATTTGCATGCCATGGCGGCTAAGATTGCCGCCACAAATGACATCGTTCACATAATCCCGTTCTGGCTGATCGCACTTTTCGTTACTGCCGCAGCGTTCGTTGCAGCGGCCTTAGGCGCCACCGTCAACGGGAAAATGTCGCTTTCATGGATGATTGCTGGCGTTGTTGGGATATTTGGATTCACTGTCTTGGCGCTGATGCAAAACGTCTGGGTGCCCGGTAGTGAAATGATGATTGCTGTCGTTGCTTCAACCGGTGCTGGTCGAACCGTCCGCTATGTATTCTTCGAACGCCGTCGACGTCGTGTCGAGGATGCATTCGACCACTATCTTTCACCACATATTGTCGCACAGCTTGCCGACGAGGACGCTCAATTACACCTTGGCGGCGACAACCGCGATATCACGGTGATGTTCGCTGACCTTTCCGGGTTCACGCGACTGTCGACTTTGGTGAGCGCGGAAGATCTTGTTCCGATCATGAATCGCCATTTTGAAGTCATTGTCGGGGCCGTCGAGCGCACCGGCGGCTACGTCGATAAATTCATTGGTGACAGCGTCATGGCGATCTGGGGGGCACCGACGCCTGATCCAGACCATGCCAGGAATGCCGTCCTCGCGGCTATACGGGCGGTCAAGGATGTGGCGGCGCTGCAAAGCGACCTAAGCGACGATCGAACACTGGCTGTCAAAATCGGCATTAATACCGGCACCGCTGTAGTCGGCAATATCGGCTCCGCCAATCGCTATAATTATACGACGCTAGGTGAAACCGTGAACATTGCCGCTAGACTGGAAAGCGTACCTTCGCAATACGGCTGTCACATCATCATTGGTGAAGAAACGGCGCGTCGGGTCCGCCGGGATATCCTGGCTTGTGAAATTGACGATATCCACGTCGACGGCATAGATCATCCGCTGAAAGTCTTCGAGCCAATATCGGACGCAGCATCCGCCACTGAGGCGGAACGCGACTACGTATCGGCTTACGAAGACGCGCTATTGGCGTTTCGGCAATACGACTATGCAAACGCTTGTTCCCTGTGGCGAAATTTGCAACGCCCGGCCGGTCATTCCACTCACTCCGATGCCGCGGCGACGCCGGCGCGAATCATGGCGGAGCGCGCCGAGAATCTCGAAGATTTAGGGACATAGCAGCGCCGGTTTTCTTTAGCTCCCTGGCTTGATGCCGTGCCCGCCTTCTCCGATCAAGGCGAACGGCGCCCAGAAGATTGGGTGCGCGTAGCTAAAGACAGTGTTGCCATCGGAATCGACTTGGCCCATCCGCGGGCCCGCGTCGACGTGCTCAAGAAAGCCAAAAAAGACGGCAACATTTAAGTCGGAAGGCGGGTTCGCCGGTCAACGAAACATGGCGTCGTCGCCGACCCAGGCGATGCGCAGCAGGTTGGTGGACCCGGGGGTGCCGACCGGTACGCCGGCGGTGATGACCAGGCGCTGCCCGGCGGTGGCGAACTCCTCTCTCAAGGCCGTGGCGCAGGCTTTGTCGACAATGTCGTCGATATTTTGCGCGTCTTCCGTATGGACGCAGTAGATGCCCCAGGCAAGGGTGAGCTGACGCGCTGTTTGCGGATTCGGCGTCAGGCCCAGGATCCGCTTATTTGGGCGCTCGCGCGACGCCCTGAGCGCGGTCGATCCGGAGGTTGTGAAGGTCACGATGGCGGCGGCGCCGATGGTTTCGGCAACCTGCCGGGCGGCCGCGGTGATCGCATCGGCCGCGGTCGGTTCCAGATCGGCCCGGGTGGCATCGAGAAGATTGCGAAACAGCGGATCGCGCTCGACGCTCGCCAGGCTGCTGTCCATTACCCTGACGGCATTCACCGTATACTCGCCGGCTGCCGTCTCCGCCGACAGCATGACTGCGTCGGCGCCGTCATAGACGGCGGTGGCGACATCGGAAACCTCGGCCCGTGTCGGCACCGGAGAATGGACCATGGATTCTAGCATTTGCGTGGCGATCACCACAGGCTTGCCGGCCTGGCGCGCGGTGCGGATCAGCTGCTTTTGAATCCGCGGCACGTCTTGTAGAGGCATTTCCACGCCGAGGTCGCCGCGCGCCACCATGATCGCATCGGCCTGTTCAACGATGCCGTCGATCTGCTCCACGGCGGACGGTTTTTCAATTTTCGCCATGACCGCCGCCCGGCCGGCGACCAGCTTACGGGCCTCTGCCACATCCTCGGGACGCTGCACGAAACTGAGCGCGATCCAGTCGACGCCGAGATTGACCGCGAATTCAAGATCGGCGCGGTCCTTGTTGCTGAGCGCGCTGACCGGCACGATGATATCCGGAATATTGACGCCTTTGCGGTCGGACAAGATACCGCCGGTTATCACCGTCGCCTCGGCTTGGCCGTTTTTCACGCTTTCGACACGGAGCCGCAGGCGGCCGTCGTCCAGCAACAGATCATTACCGGGCGCCAACGCGTTCAGAATTTCCGGATGAGGCAAGCTCACCCGGGTGCTATCGCCGGGTGTTGGATCCAGGTCGAGGCGAAACACGGCACCGGCGTTGAGCTCGACATGGCCCTCGGCAAAAGTACCGACGCGGATCTTCGGTCCTTGCAGGTCGGCCAGAATACCGATCGGCCGGCCAACGCGCTTCTCCAGGTTGCGGATCGATGCGTGGCGGCGGCGGTGTTCGGCATGGGTCCCGTGGCTGAAATTCAGTCGAAACGCGTCGGCGCCCGCATCGTAGAGGTCTTTAATCTCCGCGGCTTTGGTGCTTGACGGCCCAAGCGTCGCCAAGATTTTGGTGTAGCGCTGGCGTTGCATGGGTTTCTATTGTTCTCCGTTCGACACCAAAATGGCGCGAAAGTCATTAACGTTGGTATATGTCGGCCCGGTCACAATCAAATCACCTATGTCGGAGAATAGGCCATAGGCATCATTGGCGGCGAGCCGGGCCGCGGCGTCGATACCGGCCGCGCCGGCGCGGGCCAAGCTGTCGGGCGCCCAAATCGCGCCGGCATTGTCCTCGCTGCCATCGATGCCGTCGCTGTCGCAGGCAATCGCCCAAATGCCCGGCGTTGGCCCAAGCGCCAGGCCAAACCCAAGCAGGTATTCCGCGTTGCGCCCACCGCGGCCGTTGCCGGTCACGGTAACGGTTGTTTCGCCGCCCGAGAGCAAAACGATCGGCCGTCCATTGCCGGCTTCCGATCGGGCCAGGGCGGCATGTTCGGCCCCGAGGGCGCGCGCTTCGCCTTCCAGGTCGTCGCCCAAGACAATTGCTTCGAATTCGGCCTCCGCCGCCGCCGCCGCCGCCGCGACCAAGGCGGCGCGCGGCGCGGCGACGATAGAATTGGTTACCGACCGAAAGCAAGGATCCGCCGGTTTTGGCGTTTCTGCCGCCGGATCCCGCAAATGACGGGCGACCGCCGGCGGCGCGGCGATAGCGTATTTGGCTAGGACCGCGCGGGCATCACCAAGGCTGGTTGGGTCAGGGACAGTCGGGCCGGAGGCAATGACCGCCGGATCGTCGCCCGGGACATCGGAAATCATCAATGTATGCAACGACGTATCGGTCGCGGCCTGAGCCAGACGGCCGCCCTTGATCGCCGACAAATGCTTGCGGACAGTATTTATTTCGCCAATCGTCGCGCCGCATCTCAACAACGGATCGGTGACCGCTTGCTTGTCCGCCAAATTCAAGTCCGCCGCCGGCAGCGACAGCAATGCCGAGCCGCCACCGGAAATCAAACAGAGGACCAGATCGTCGGGTCCGGCTTCCGCCACCAAGGCTAGGATGCGTCGGGCGGCGTCTTGGCCGGCGGCGTCGGGCATCGGGTGTGCGGCTTCGACCACTTCTATATGATTTGTCGGCTGGCCGTGACCATAGCGGGTAACCACCAGACCGCTGAGCGCGCCATGCCAGGCGCCCTCGACGGCCTGGGCCATGGCCGCCGCGGCCTTGCCGGCGCCGACCACGATGGTTCGGCCAGTCGGCGGGTTCGGCAAGGCCGGTGGTACGCAGCGGGCCGGCAACGCTGCATCGACGGCGCGCGCGAACAGGCGCTGTAGCAGATCGCGCGCAGCATCGTCGGTGATGGCCATGACGAAGGTCCCTTAGTGCCGAAAATTCCACAACCGTTTTCAAAGGATGAAGCGGCGCGCCGCGCACCGCATTCGAAGGGTAAGCGGCCCGAAGCCGCAATTTAACACGCCAGGCGCGTCAGGGAACGGGTTTTTGATCGAGACCGATTCCGGCGCTGATTGCCCTGGCGGTAGAGCCTTGCCTCGCGGCCGAAATACCCCCATATCATGGGGCCATGCTCGATACATCACACCAGGCCGCCGCGGCCGCTCCAACGGTGGAACCGGCGGCGCCGGCACCGTTCGACGTCCTCAATCAAGACGGTTCGGCACCCATTGTATTCGCCTGCGACCATGCCAGCCGATCGATTCCCGCGCGCTATGGCGCGCTTGGTTTGGCCGCCGCCCATACCCGTGATCACATTGCCTGGGACCTGGGTATCGCCCGGGTCGCCCGAACTTTGAGCGGCATGTTGGATGCGCCAACGATTTTTGGCGGCGTCTCGCGCCTGGTCATCGACTTAAACCGGCGGCCGGCGACGCCGCCGCTGATCCCGGATCAAAGCGATGGCGTGGACATTCCGGGCAATCGCGGGCTCGGCGCCGCGGCCCGTCAGGAACGCATCGAATCCTGGTTTCGGCCCTACCATGATCGCGCCGCCGCCATGGTCCGGCGGGCGCGACAGCGCCATCGGCGGCCCGCCCTGATTTCGCTGCATAGTTTCACGCCAACCATGGACGGTTTCGTCCGTCCCTGGGAAATCGGTTTTCTGTGGACGAATAAGTCGGTCATTGGCCAGCCCTTGATCGCCGACTTGAAGGCCCGGACCAATCTCCATGTGGGCGACAATCAACCCTATAAAGGCGATCCACGGTTCGGTTACACGGTCCATGTTCATGGCGAGGACAATGGCATACCATCGATTGGAATTGAGATCCGGCAGGATCTGTTGCAATCGGACGCGGCGGGCGACCGCTGGGCCGAATTGCTGGCCACGACATTGAACCGCCTGATCGCGGAGGCGGGAATTATCGAAAAGGGGTAGCGCCATGCCGGTGACAGCGCCCGAGTTGACCATCGGTGTTGAAGAAGAATATTTGCTGGTCGATCCAAAGACCCGCGATCTCGCCGTCGACCCGCCGCCGCGCCTGGTGGAGGAATGTCAGCGCCGGGTGCCGGATCAAATCTTCACGCCGGAATTTCTGCGCTCGCAGATCGAAATCGGCACCCGGGTTTGCGCCTCGATTGCCGACGTGCGGGTGGCGCTGCGGGAATGCCGGCGTACGGTAATCGAGGTGGCGCGGGAAAACGGCCTTGCCGTCATTGCCTCCTCGACCCATCCCTTTGCCGATTGGACAGAGCAGAAACCGACCGCCAAGGAACGCTATGAAGTGTTGGCGCGGGACCTGCAAGCAACCGCGCGCCGGCTGTTGATCGGTGGCATGCATGTTCACGCCGCCATCAGTGACCCGGATCTGCGCATCGATCTGATGAACCAGATTTCCTATTTTCTGCCGCATCTGTTGGCGCTGACCGCTTCGTCACCGTTCTGGCAGGGCCATGAATCGGGCCTCATGTCCTATCGTCTGACCGTGTTCGATGGTCTGCCGCGCACCGGCCTGCCGGATCCGTTCAATTCCTTCGCGGAATACCAGCGCCTGGTCGACCAAATGATTAAGGCCGGCCTGATCGAAGATGCGACGAAGCTTTGGTGGGACATCAGGCCGTCGGACAAGTTCCCGACCCTGGAAATGCGGATGACCGATGTTTGCACGCGAATGGACGATGCCGTAACGGTCGCCGCACTTTATGTCTGCCTGTTGCGCTTTCTCTATTCGTTGCGCACCACCAATCAACGCTGGCGCATCTATCCGCCGACCCTGATTGCGGAAAACCGGTGGCTGGCGCAACGCTACGGCTGCACCGGCAAGATGGTAGATTTCGGCCTCGGTCAACAGGTGCCATTCGCCGATCTGATCGACGAAGTGCTGGACCTGGTGGCCGAGCACGCCCAAGCGCTAGACTGCGTCGAGGACGTCGAGCGCGCGCGAGACATCGCGTCCCGCGGCACCTCGGCCCACAAACAATTGACAATCTACCGCCAAGCCGTCGATGCCGGCGCCGATCGGAAAGAGGCGCTTTGTGAGGTCGTCGACATGCTGATTGCAGAGACCATGGTCGGCACCGGCGTGGACGCACAATCATGACACGAGACAATATGGAGACGACCCATGAACGATGAAACCAAGACCGAGCTCGAAGCCGCGGCGTTCCGGCGTATGGTATCGCATTTCCAGAAACGCACCGATGTCCAGAACATCGATCTTATGGGAATGGCCGGATTCTGCCGCAATTGCTTGTCGGATTGGTACCAGGAAGCGGCCGCCGAAAAAGGCATCGACATCTCGAAGGATGCCGCCCGGGAGCATGTCTATGGCATGCCTTATCCGGATTGGAAGGCGCAATACCACAAAGAGGCAACGGCCGAGCAGAAGGCAAAATTCGCAGCCAACAAAAAACTGCACGGATAACCGGATCCGGCAAAGGAAGAAATTGCACTGCCCCGGTATGGCCGTTATGGTCGGCGCCGCTATGGCGGTAAGGCCGCCCTACGTGCCTTCCATTATTTTGATTAGGAGCTGACCAACATGGCCGACGTGGTGGCCGGGGAACAATTGCAATCCTTCGTTCAACGGATCGAGCGATTGGAAGAAGAAAAGGCCGCGCTTTCCGCGGACATTAAGGAAGTTTACGCAGAGGCCAAAGGCAACGGCTTCGACCCAAAAATCTTGCGCCAAGTCGTTCGATTACGAAAAATGGATAGCCACGAACGCCAGGAACAAGAGGCGCTGTTACAGCTTTATTTGGAGGCCTTGGGCGGCTAGAGCGGTTTCCGACCTGACTGCCGGGGTTTTCTCAGGCTCCCTCGTCAACGAACACGCTGTTGGTTTCCGCGAACACTTTGTGCTTTGCAATAAGGCTTCCGGCAATCAGGGCAATCACGAAGACCACAATGCTGACGTCCATGAACGCCAGTGACGCGATCGCCGGCCCCGGGCAAAGGCCTGCAAGGCCCCAGCCTATCCCGAATATCGCCGCGCCGGTGGTCAGGTGCTTGTCAAAATCCTGGCGTGTCGGGAGCTGAAAGCTGCCGGCAAGCACTGGGCTTGGCCGTTTCAGGATGAAGCGAAAAGCAATCACCGTGACCAGCACGCCACCGCCCATGACAAAGGCGAGGCTTGGATCCCAGGCGCCGGTGATATCGAGGAAACCAATGACCTTGGCTGGATTGATCATGCCGGAGATCGCCAATCCCAAACCGAACAGGGCGCCACAAATCAGACTTGCAACTTCCCGCATTGTCTCAAGCTCCCGCAACGGAACGAACGATGAAAACGGTGATCGCGGCGGTCGCCATGAAGATCAGCGTGGCGACAAGTGAGCGCGGCGATAACCGGCCGAGGCCGCAAACGCCGTGACCGCTGGTGCAGCCGGAACCGACCTGCGTGCCGAACCCGACCAGCAGACCGCCAAGGACCAGAACGATCAAATGGCTGGCATTATCAAGAGCGTACGGATTGACGTTGGTGGCGGAGACATCGCCGCCCAGTAACGGATACAAGCCGGCGCCGGCAATCAGCCCGACCACGAAAACGATGCGCCAGGCGCTGTCACCGCTCTTGGGCGGCAAGAGGCCGCCGACAATGCCGCTGATCCCGGCGATGCGGCCGTGAAGCAAGAGCAGCATGGTCGCCGAAAGACCAATCAGCAGGCCGCCTATGGTGGCCGAAATCGGTGTGAAATTTTCCAAGAGACGTGTCTCCTATTTTTAGAGCGTAGTTGCCCGCGCCTGGCAAACTAAAATACTTGTCATGCGCCCTCGTCGGCGCAGTACAGATCGTAAAGGACGCCGATCACGCGCCGGGCTTCATCGCCTTTAAGCGTGTAGTAGATGCTTTGGCCGTCGCGGCGCGTATCCACGAGATTGTCCTTTCGCAACAACGCCAGTTGTTGCGATACCGCCGGCAGCAGCAGCCCGGACTGATCGGCCAACGCGCCGACCGACTTCTCGCCGTCATTCAACAGGCACAACAGCATCAGGCGCTTTTCGCTGGACAATGCTTTCATCAGATTGCTCGCCCGGGCGGCGGCCGGTTTCATTCTTTCCAGTTTCATATTTGCATACATATGCAAATATGAAACTATGTCAACCGCGATGAATGGGCGGACGTGGCGACGGGTTAGTCGGCGCGCATATGCGCCGAGATGTCGGCAAACGACGCCGCGTTGTCGATGAAGGTATAGCTGCCGGCCTGTATCTCTTCCGCCGCCGCCATGAAGGCGCCAAGGGCGGTGCGGGCGAGCACCGCGCCCAGGCTGATGCGGCGCACACCGGCGTCGGCCAGTTCCGCCGTGGTCATAGCACTGCCGGTCAGGCCCATGACCACGTTGATCGGCTTGGTAACCGACTGGCAGACCGTGCGGATGGCCTCCAGGTCAGGCAGGCCCGGCGCATAGAGCACGTCCGCACCGGCGGCTTCGAAGGCCAGCAACCGTTTGATTGTGTCGTCCAAATCACGCCGGCCGCGGATGAAGTTTTCCGCTCTCGCCGTCAAGGCGAAGGGAAATTTCTGCGCCCGCGCCGCCGCGACCGCGGCTTCGATGCGCTCCACCGCCAAACTGAAATCATAGATGCGCCTGTCTTCGCCGATCGAATAGTCTTCGATCGAAGCGCCGACCAATCCGGTCTCGGCCGCCAACCGAATGGTTTCAGCCGCGTCTTCCGGTGCGTCGCCGTAGCCGTTTTCCAAATCGGCGGAGACCGGCAGCGGCGTCGCGGCAACGATTTCGGCAGCGTGCGCCAGCATCTCGTCCCGTTGCACGGCGCTATCCAGTCGGCCGCGGCTGAAGGCGTAACCGGCCGACGTGGTGGCCAGGGCCTTGAAGCCCATGCCGGTCAGAATTTGCGTGCTGCCGATGTCCCAGGGATTGGGCATGACAAAGATCTCGGGGCCGGCGTGCAGTGCGGCGAAGGCCTCGGCTTTGCTATGCTGGTCTTGGCTCATGATCGTCTCGGCTCCCTATTATCAGGATTTGGGATATGGGTTCCTGTCGTTCGAAGAGATAGTATCGGCTGACCTCGGCCCTATTCACTTCACCATCGCGCGGAGGCACCATAGATTTATCAGACGCCAGCGTCCTTCGATTGAAGTCCATTCGACACGGAGAAATCAAGTGAGCAAAGTTGTTAGCCACTGCATGGATGATTGCGTTCGGATCCGCCTGTCGACCGGTGTGACCAATTCGCTGAACACAGAAGCCATTGTGGCGCTCACCGCAGCACTGCAAGACGCCGAGCAATGCGCCAAAGGCATCATGCTATGCGGCGGCGAGAAGTTCTTTTCCAATGGCGTCGATCTTGAGTGGGCTCTGGCGCAATCGAGTGCGGAAATGCGCACGATGTTTCTCGAGCTTGGTCGATGCATCCTCAAGATAATGGAATCGCCACTGCCTGTCGTCGGGGTCATCAAAGGGCATGCGATCGGCGGCGCGATGGCGCTCCTTCTCGCCTGCGACTATCGCTATGGGGCGACCGGTCGTGTGTTGCTGGGCAAGCCGGAAATCCTGCTTGGTGTTCCGAACCCCTACTATGGCGATCAGATATTGCGTTTCGTCGCGGGAGATTATGTTGCCTCGGACCTGATTTACAGCGGTAGGCTGGCCACGGCCGAGGAAGCGCTTGCACTCAACATTATTCACGGCGTGGACGACAAAGAGAGTATCGAAGACATTGCTTGGCAGCGGCTGTTGACCCTATGCGATCTTGCCCCGGAAGCCTTCGCCGAAACGAAACGCATGCGAACCGGACGTTTCTGCGCCGATGTTAGGGAGCAATTGTCGGCCCGTGTCGCACGCCAGGTGGAAATCTGGAACAGCGCCGACGCTCAGGCACGGTTGCACGAGGCGGCGAAGCGGCTTTCTCGTTAAGTCGCGGTTTATGAAGATCGTAACCGGCAAGGCGTCTGTCGGATGGAAACGATGTGTGGCCGAGTGCCACGGCGATTGACGATCTATTGTCGATCAATTTCAGCTCGCGAGGAGTGATGCCATGCGCTTGAAGGATAAAGTCGCGATTATCATGGGGGCCGGTCAAGGGCCCGGCGATGGCGGCGCCATCGGTAATGGTCGGGCGACCGCGCTTGTGTTCGCGCGCGAGGGTGCCAAGGTATTTTGCGTCGATCGCCATCTCGGTTCGGCCGAGGAAACCGTCCGCTTAGTCCGCGAAGACGGTGGCGAGGCCGCAGCCTGGGCCGCCGATGTCACCGACGAGGCGGCGGTCGCCGCGGCGATTGCAGGCTGTTGCGAACACTGGAGCCGCATTGACGTCCTACACAACAACGTCGGCATCAGCGTCGAAGGCGGCGATGCCGCTTTGGACGCGGTCTCGGCCGACGCCTTCGATCGGATCATGAACGTGAACCTGCTGGGCACCATGCTCGCGTGCAAACACGTGCTGCCGATCATGCAGGCGCAGGAGGCGGGCGCGATCATCAACGTCTCCTCGGCGTCGGCCTACTGGACCGGCCATCCGACCGTGCTCTACCCCGCTTCTAAATCAGCCATGGTGACGTTCACCCGACAAGTGGCGCTGCAAAACGCCTCGTACGGAATCCGCTCCAACGTTATCCTGCCGGGACTCATGGACACACCGATGGCGGTCGATCGCCGGGTCATGGCTACCGGCAGGACGCGGGCTGAAATCGCCGCGGAGCGCGATGCCAAGGTACCGCTCAGGGGCAAGATGGGGACCGGCTGGGACGTTGCCTATGCAGCGCTGTTCCTGGCCAGCGAGGAGGCTCAATTCATCACCGGGATTGAGCTGCCCGTGGACGGCGGGGCCATGGCACGGGTCGGTTAGGGCCCGTACGTCTGATGATCGATACACCATTAGTCGTCGCCGGTGGACTGACAGCCAATTGCGCGAAGCCGGCCCGCAGAAACGGATCCGATTGCCGAACCGGTCGATGACTTCCATGATTTGCTGATTTACTTCGGACGCTTCAAATATGGCGCTAGTCTAGCACGGCGATCGCATCGACTTCGAACAGCATTCCGTCGAGGGCGAGGCGTGGCACCGGTACCAAGGTCTGGGCCGGCAACGTGTCGCCGAACATCTCCTGCACCTCATGCGTCAACACATCGAGCAACGATTGGTCGTAATTGACTACGTAGGTTGTGATCTTGGCGACTTGGTGCGGTTTCGCGCCGACGGCGTTGAGCGCCGTACGAAGGTTCGCGTAGGCCTGCTTCACCTGATCGGCAAACCTCGGCGACAGGGCGCCAATCCGGTTCTCACCGCCTTGGCCGGCGATATACGCGATGCGGCGGCCGCCTGCGGCGACAATAGCGTGGCTATAGCCATTGGGTGCTGGGTCATAGAGGCCAGCCGGATTGACGACGGACAGCTTAACCTTGGTTTCCTGCGCGGCAAGGCCGGCTGCAGCTAAAGTGCTCATCATTGATAATACTCCTGCCGACAATGCTGTTATGAGTAAACGCATTTATACGTCCTCGTTCGTTGCGAGTTCGGGCATAATTGTTAGTGGATCTCGGCCGCACCGAAATTAGCGAGTTTGTCTGGATTGCGCACGACATAGACGTCGGTTGCCTTGTCGGATTCGTCATATGCGAACGAGACAATGGCTGCCGTTGTGCCATCGTGGTTGAGAACGATACCGCGGGCGCCATTGATACTGATGATTGCCCACTGATGATCAGCCCAATATTCATGCAGCCGTTCGGACAAGAACGCGATGACGTCGACTTTGCCGTGCAGCACGTCGAGTATCGTCGGCACCTTGCCGCCACCGTCGGCGCTGAGCTTGATGTCGTCCGACAGAAGTGAAGCCAGTTGCGCCGTCTCGCCGCTTGTTATCGCGGCTTGAAAGGCGACAAGAAGCTGTTCCTGCTGTTCCCACGACGGAACGTGGCGAACCTTGGCTTGATCGATATTGGCTTTCGCCCTAGACACCAACTTGCGGCAAGCGCTTTCCTGGATATCAAGCGTTGCGGAAATCTCCGGATAAGAGACGTCGAAGATTTCGTAAAGTAGATAGGCCGCGCGCTCCTTCGGCGTCAGCCGTTCAAGCATGAGCACAAAGGCGGTCGTCAGGGACGAAGCGAGATCCAGCCGGCGTTCCGCTTCGTTTTCGATCGGCGTGTGGATCGGTTCCGGCAACCAGGCACCGACATAATTGACGCGGCTCCGATGGGCCGAGCGCAGCAAATCGAGGCAGCGTCGGGTACATACGGTCGTCAGCCACGCCGCCGCATTCTCGATCTTTGAACGGTCGGTATTCAGCCATTTTACGAAGGTGTCTTGGACCGCGTCCTCGGCGTCGGCCACCGTGCCCAGAATGCGATAGGCCAAACCGAGCAATTTGGGTCGAGTGTCTTCGAATTCCCGGGCACGGTCCGACATCTCAGTGCCTTGAAATATTGATACGGTTCCAAAGATTGATCATGGCGACGGTTGACGTCAGGACACCGATCTCCGGTTCGGAAAAATGCGCCCTCAACTTAGCACGAAGGGCGCCGAGGTCGACGTCCGGGTCGAGCGCCGTCAGCGCTTCGGTCCAGGCCAAAGCGGCGCGTTCCCGCTCGCTGAAATCGCTCACCTGATGCCAGACAATTACCCGATCCAGACGGTCGTTGGTTTCACCGTCCTGTCGCGCTTCCTTCGTGTGCATCTTGATGCAGAAGCCGCAGCGATTGATCTGCGAAGCGCGCAGCTGTACCAGATGATGCAGGCTCCGGTCGAAACCATGCGCATCCATGACTTTGTGGACCCCGGCCATCGATTCAAAGATGTCGGGAATGACCTGTTCGTATCTTATCGCTTTTGTGTCGCTCATCGTCGCCTTCTTTCGTCATTTTTAAACTGGACTTACACCTCTATGACGATTGAAGGTTGTCGATTGTGACACCACGCTGCGGAATTCGTCGCCGACGTCACTGTTCCATTACGGCCCGTACGACTGGCGCTCGATGTAGCGATAATCGGCTGTGCCGGACTGACAGCCGGCTACGGCGAAGCCGGCCAGCAGCAGTACCAGGACGACGGCATAGGTATTCGCCTGCAGATGGCGCATGACGCACTGTCCCTATTGTTGGTGTGGCGGACAGCGTAGGGGTGAGACTTCGGTTGCGACAAATCAAGACGAATCAATAAGCCGTGACCGATGCGCTCAAGGTCGTCCGTTCGCCCTATTCGGCGGCGTCGGCGTGGACAGTCGGGTTGCGGAATTCTTCCAGCAGGGGCCCAAGCTTTTCGTCGGTGACGGCGCGGGCCCGGTCCTTGACGTGGCCGAATCCGCGAATTTCCATCGGTAGTTCGGCGATGGCGACGGCGAGGCCGTGATTGTCGAGGTTGATCCCCCTCAGCAAGTCGTCGACCACGGCTTCGTAGTCGGTGATCATACCGCGCTCGGCCTGGCGTTCGGCGGTGTAGCCGAACGGGTCGAGGCGGCCGCCGCGCAGGCCCTTGAAGCGGGCCAGCAGCTTCATGGCGGGCAACATCCAGGGACCGAACTCTTGCTTGATCTGGCGGCCGGTGTCCGGGTCGCGTGGCGCGAATAACGGCGGCGCCAGATGAAAGCGGAGTTTGTAGTCGCCGTCGAAGGCATCGGCGATGCGGCTCTGGAACTGACCGTCGGTGAAGAGCCGCGCCACTTCGTATTCGTCCTTGTAGGCCAGCAGCTTGAAGTAGGATCGGGCAACAGCCATGGTCAAGGTCTCGTGGCCGGCGCCAAGGTTGGCTTCCGCTGTTCGGACACGGTCGACGAAATCCTGATAGCGCGTCGCGTAGGCCCGGTCCTGGTAGCCTTCGAGGAAGTCCGTCCGGCGCGCCACGACGGTTTCCAAATCGTCGGCGATCGGCGCCTCAGGCGGTGCCACCGGCGCCACGGTCGCCTCCATTTTTGCCGGATCATGGGCCATCATGCGGCCAAGGTCGAACGTTCGTTTGTTGGTATCGACGGCGACGGCGTTCAACTCGATGGCGCGTTCGATCGCCTCCCGCGTTAGCGGTATCAGGCCGCGTTGATAGGCGTGGCCAAGCATGAACATGTTGGTGGCGATGGCATCACCCATCATCGTTGTCGCCATGCGCGTGGCGGGGACGAATTCGATCAAATTGTCGCCGGCGGCGTCTTTCAAGGTCTTACGCAGATAGTCGCGCTGGTAGCGGGCGTTGGGGTCTTGGACGAAGTCCGCGGTTGGCGCCAGATCGTCGTTGACGATCAGTTGGGTGACGCCGTTTTGCATCTTGGCGCGGGCGTCGAAGGATCCGGTCACCACCATGTCGCAACCGATCAGCAGGTTGGCGCGGCCTGCGGGTATGCGAACCGCGCTCAAATCCTCGGGCTTTTCGGCAATTTGAATGTGGCTGATTACCGCGCCGCCTTTTTGCGCAAGCCCGGTCTGGTCGAGCACGGAAACACCCTTGCCCTCCAGATGCGCGGCCATGCCAAGCAGGGCGCCGATGGTGACGACGCCAGTGCCGCCGATGCCGGTGACCAGCACGCGATAGGGCTCATCCAAGGCCGGAATGACCGGCTCCGGTATTTCGGTGCCTTCGGCGACTTCCGGCAAGGCGCCGATTTTGCGGCGCTTGAGTTCGCCGCCATGGACGGTCACGAAACTCGGGCAGAAGCCGTTGACGCAGGAGAAATCCTTGTTGCAGCTCGACTGGTTGATTTGCCGCTTGCGGCCGAACTCGGTCTCCAACGGTTCGACGGACAGACAGTTCGACTGTACGGAGCAATCGCCGCAGCCCTCGCATACCAAGTCGTTGATGAAGGCGCGTTTGGCCGGGTCGGGGTAGAGGCCGCGCTTGCGGCGGCGGCGCTTCTCCGCGGCGCAAGTCTGATCGTAGATCAGCACACTGACGCCGCCTTCCTCGCGCAGTTCGCGCTGCAGCTTGTCCATCTTGTCGCGGTGGTGGATCGTCACGTTGCGCGCGAAGCCGAAGCCGGCCGGATATTTGTCGGGCTCGTCGGAGACCACCAGGATACGCTTCACGCCTTCGGCCGCGACCTGTTGGCTGATTTCGGCGACCGATAGGTGGCCTTCGACTTGCTGGCCGCCGGTCATGGCGGCGGCGTCGTTGTAGAGAATCTTGAAGGTGATGTTGACGTCGGCGGCTATGCAGGCGCGGATCGCCATGCTGCCGGAATGGTAATAGGTGCCGTCGCCGAGATTGGCGAAGATATGCTTTTCCTTGGTGAACGGCGCCTGGCCGATCCAGGGCACGCCTTCGCCGCCCATTTGCGTGTATGTAGCGGTGTTGCGGTTCATCCAGGTTGCCATGAAATGGCAGCCGATGCCGGCCAGCGACCGGCTGCCTTCGGGTACTTTGGTCGAGCTGTTATGCGGACAGCCGGAACAAAAATAGGGCGTGCGGACGATCTTTGCCGGCTCGCGGTCGAGCAGGCGTTCGCGGGCGTCGAGGAAATCCAGCCGTTCGGTGATTTTGGTTGACGAGAAGAAGCGATCGATACGCTGGGCGATGACCCGGGCGATCCGGGCTGGTGTCAATTCACCGTCCGCCGGCAGCAACCATTGGCGGTTTTCATCGAACTTGCCGACCACTTGCGGGCGTACGTCGGGGCGCCAATTGTAAAGCTGTTCTTTCAATTGGTTTTCGATCAGGGCGCGTTTTTCCTCGACCACCAGGACTTCCTGCAGGCCCTCGGCGAAACCGCGAGCGCCGGTCGGCTCGAGCGGCCATGGCATGCCGACCTTGTAGACCCGCAAGCCGATTTGCTCGGCGAGGGCGTCGTCGATGCCGAGGTCTTCGAGGGCCTGGCGCACATCCATGTAGGATTTGCCGGTGGTGATGATGCCGAGCCGCGGCCGCGGGCTGTCGATCACCGTCTGATCGATGTTGTTGACCCGGGCGAATTCCAACGCCGCGTAGAGTTTTTGATGTTGCAGCCGGGATTCCTGCTGCCAGCGGTCGTCGGGCCAACGAATGTTCAGATTGCCGTCCATATCCGGAATGTCCGGCTCGACGATCTTCACCCTATTCGGGTCGACATAAATCGATGCGGAAGCCTCGACCGTCTCGGCCATGGCGATGAAGCCGGTCCAACAGCCGGAAAACCGCGACATGGCCCAGCCGAGAATGCCGTAATCGACATACTCCTGCACCGAGGCCGGGTGCAGGATCGGCATCATCCAAGAGGCGAAGTTGTGCTCGCTTTGATGGGGCAGGGTGGAGGAAATGGCGTTGTGATCGTCGCCGGCGATGACCAGGACGCCGCCGTGACGGGCACTGCCGGCAGCATTGCCGTGGCGGAACACGTCGCCACAGCGGTCGACGCCGGGGCCCTTGCCGTACCAAATGCCGAAGACGCCGTCGTAATTCGATTCGCCGTGGATATCGAGCTGCTGGCTGCCCCACAGTGCCGTTGCCGCCAAGTCCTCGTTGATGCCGGGTTCGAAATGAATGTGGTGCTGTTTCAATATGGGCTTATTGCGCCACAGGGTTTGGTCGAAAGCGCCGAGCGGCGAGCCGCGGTAACCGGTGACGAAACCCGCTGTATTCAGTCCCTGAGCGAGATCGCGCTGGCGCTGCATGATCGGCAGGCGCACCAGGGCCTGGATTCCCGTCAGGTATACCCGACCTGATTCCAATGTGAATTTATCGTCTAGGGAAACCGCAGCAAGACCCATGGGCTCGTCCTCCAGTTGGCCGGCGCATTTACGTCAAGTATGATGACCTAAATGCTATTTAAGGTCAATAGTACTGACCTTTTGCCTCCCGCCGGACCTCTACGGCGCGCTATAGTGCCGCGGGGTCTTCGTTCCTTCGATATAGAGCGTCGAAAGATATTATTAATAAGTTACTAATTGAACTCATCGTGACCGCATATTTCCGCGACCAGCCGCGTTATCGGCACCCTGATCGCGATAGCTGCTTTGGGAGAGGCATATATGACCGAATCGCGGCAAAATTTTGACCTGCAAACGATCGATCGCGCGATTCGGGACAACATTCCCCATTGCGGCGAGCTTGGCGTCCGCACGACCGCATTCGCGCCCGATGGCGTGATCATGGAACTCGACTATCAAGACCGATTGATCGGCAATCCTGCGACCGGCGTTTTGCACGGCGGCGTGATCACGGTGCTGGCGGACACCGTCTCCGGCATGGCGGTCTATGGGGCGGTGCAAAAAATGATCTCCATCGCGACGTTGGATTTACGCATCGATTATCTGAAACCGGCGACGCCACAGCGCACATTGCTGGCGCGCGCTGAATGCTATAAAGCGACGCGATCGATCGCGTTCACACGCGGCACCGTCTATCACGATCCAGCCGACCCGATCGCCTCAGTGGTCGGCACCTTCATGCTCAATTCCTCGCGCTCTTCGGCGCCGTCCAGCGCCGGCGCCGACGCCGCGCAAAGGGGACTATCATGACCTTAGAGGCCGCCATCGCCGCGGCCAAACTGAGTGGCGACTATCAGTCCGTTTTGGACGCCATCCCCTACAACAGCTTTCTCGGCCTCGCGGTCCGTATGACCGACGACGGGCCGTTGTGCGTTTTGCCGGCGGACAAGAAACTGATCGGCAATCCGCTGTTGCCGGCGCTGCATGGCGGCGTGGTCGGCGCACTTCTGGAATCGGCGGCGATCTTTCAGTTGATCTATAGACATGAGACAGTGCATGTACCAAAGACCATCGATTTGTCGATCGACTATCTGCGCTCAGGCCGGCCGGTCGAGACGTTCGCGCTGGCCCACGTGACCAAGCATGGCCGGCGCGTCGCCAACGTCCGGGTCGAGGCCTGGCAAAAAGACCGCGACCGCCCGATCGCCGCGGCGCATGCGCATTTTCTGCTGACCTGAAAGGTGTCAATCGAACCCGCTGATATTCTACACCTATCATATTGAGTAGTAGCCATCATGCATCGGTCGAACCACGATGCAGGGTAACCGACCCAATTTCGGGCATATGAGCGGGTCTCGATCCTAGAGCAACCTGCGTTCATTCGAACGCAGACAAGTTGCTCTAACACCTGGAAGTAGATCAAATTATCTGCCTCAAAATGATTCCATTTTGTGCAGTTTGATCTACGGCGCGGCGGGATTGCCTGGAGCAAGGGCGGACCACGATCAAGGGACGGCGCCATGAGAGAAGCATTACGGGCAACGATGGGCGAAGGGCATCCGGGGGCGGCCACGGTCGCGGCCTGGACAATGCGACAACGCCGGGGCGAAGGCATCGCCGCCGCGATGGCGGCCCGCGAAATGACCGGCAATGCAGCGGGCACGTTTGACGAGCTAATGGCGGAATGGCTCGCGGTGGAACCGCTGGAAACCCGCACCGACGCCTGGCACAGGCGCTTCGACGCCGACGGCATCGCGCCGGGCGTTTTCAACGATCGTGCGGCAACCTGGCTGCAACGGCAGGGAGCGACCGGCGAGACCCTCGATCGGCTGTGGCGGTCTTTTTGGCTGTCGCGTCTGCCTTGACGACGCCGGCTGCTTTACCTTGGCAATACCGCTGGCATGCGGATCAGCCGTTCCGGCGGGAATCGGACCGTAACCCAGGTGCCGACACCGACTTCGCTTTGTAGGTCGAGATAACCGCCGTGCATCTCGACCAGCGCTTTGGTCAACGGCAGGCCAAGGCCGGTGCCGCTATATTGGCGGTTGAGATCGCTGTCGACCTGGCCAAATCGGGACAAAGCCTTTGGGATATCCTGCGGCGCGATACCGATCCCGGTGTCGATCACTTGAAACACGTAGCCGCTTTCATCGTGGCTCCAGGCTCTGAGCGTGACTTTGCCGGAATCGGTGAATTTAACGGCGTTCGATAACAGATTGACCAAGATTTGCTTGAGCTTGCGCTCGTCCGCTCGCAGCAACGGCAGATAATCGGGAATCTCTGATTCCAAGATCAGGCCACCGTCATAGGCGCGCTGGCGCACCAGCCGGATAACGGATTCGATAACGTTAGGCACCTCGATCAAGGATTCATGGAGCTCGTCGACGCCGGATTCGACTTTCGATAGGTCAAGGATGTCGTTGATCAAAGCCAGCAAATGCTGGCCTGAATTCGATATGTCCTCAGCATAGCTGCGGTATCTGGCGTTCCCGAGCGGGCCGAAGGATTCATTTTCCAAAATCGCGGAAAAGCCGATAATAGCATTAAGCGGCGTGCGCAGTTCATGGCTCATGGCGGCGAGAAATTCGGATTTCGCCCGATTGGCCGATTCGGCGGTCTCCGCCGTGTGCTGCAATTCCGCCACTTCGGCAGCCGCGATCGATCTGACCAGCAACTCTTCAAAACAGCGGTCCAAGGTGGCCAGCACATCAGCCTGTTGCAACGGTTTACGCAAATAGTCGAACACACCGTTCCTGAACGCTGAAATGGCGCAGTTGGCGTCCGAGGACGCCGTTATTGCCACGTATACGGCGTCGGGTTTCTCCTGCTTGAGCGACGACAGAAGGTCGAGACCTTGCGCGTCAGCGAGATCAAGATTGAGCAACACGACATCCGCATCGTAACGCTTGATCATCTGCAGCGACTGATGGCCGCCGGAAGCGACCCGAACGTCGTAGCCGTCGGCCCGCAGAAGATCGTTCAATGCTTTTCCGGCTTGGTCGTCGTCGTCGACGACCATTAGTCGTCGGGTATCGTGGTTCGCAGATATGGCAGTTTGTAGCATAGCCGTCGCGCCCTTTACTGAAACCGCTTGCGGACAAGGCGATGCACGACGGATCGATGCGCGGTCATAGGCCGTCGGCGCCTTCCAAATCGGCACCATCCAGTCTTGTGCCGTGCATAATTGCGCCATCCAGTTTTGCGTTCTTCAGCCGCGCGCCACTGAGGTTTGCCGAAGACAGATCGGCGAAGCGCAAGTCCGCGTCGGTCAGGTCGATGCGAATCATGTTGGTGCCGGCCAACTTGGCGCCGACCAACGATGCCGAGACCGCCTTCGCCGGAATGGCGTGACGATTGTCGTTGACATAGAGCGGCGACAAATCGACCTGTGAAAGGTTGGCGTCGTCCATGAAGACGCTGTTGAGGGTGGCGCCGCGCAAGTCGGCATTTTCAAACATACTCCAGCGCAGGTCGCTGCCGGACAAATCGGCCAGCGCTAACACGGTTTCCGAAAAATCGGCGCGCAGCATGATCATTTGCTGCAACATGGCCGCCGCCAATGATGCGCGCTGCATGTTGAGGTTATGCAGGACAATCCCGTTGAGTGTTAGCCGGTGGCCGTTGGCCGCATTGGATTCGACCCACCGGCCATGCTCTGCAATCAGGGTATCAAGATCCAGGCCCGCTTCCTCTCCGGTCTTGGGCAGGATGGCCTCACGGAACGCCGGATTGTGAATGAGGTCGCGGTCCATAATCGTGCCGACCAGGTCGGCCCCTTTGAAGTCACTGTTGTCGACGCGCACGCCCGACATGATCGCGCCTTGGAAGTCGCTGTCGCTGGCTTTGCAATCGGTAAAGCTGGCGCCTTCCAGGTTGGCGTTTCGGAATATTGCCGTACGAAGGTCGGTGTTTTGGAACTCTACGCCTGCCATTTGCGCGCCGGTAAAATCTGCCTGCACGACGAACGAAGAGCCCATTTTTGCTCCGGACATGTTCACGCCGTGGGCTTGAACACCGGAAAAATCGCTTCGTCCTTCGTTGCGCTCGACCATCTTGACGGTGCCTTGGGACGCTTGTGCCAAGATTGCATCGCGAATGTCGGCCTGTGACAGATCCGCGCCGTTGAGCGACGCCCCCCGGAAGCAACTGCCGCGCAAATCCGATCTGGTCAAATCGGCACGATTAAGAGATGCGCGCGTTAGGTCCGTGCCATAGAGGTTCGCGAAGCTAAGATCGGCACCTTCGAGCATGGACCCGATCAAAGATGCGCCGGTTAGCTCCGCTTCCTGCAGGCATCGGCCGGCGAGATTGACGCCATCGATGTTGGCGCCGGCCAGTATGGCGCGTTGTCCACCAGGCTTGCGGGCGATGAACTTCTCATGTTGGCGGACGATCGTGTTGATATCGCGTCGACTAATGCGTTTGGAGTCCGAGTCTGTCAATTTTCCATCCGCCTGGCGATACCAATTGGCGCAAGAAGGCGCGGACAGTATTAATTGATAACCTTAACAGCCTGTTGATGCATTTCGACGCGATACATTCAACTATCGCGTACCGATACCCAGGACTTTGAGGTCGACCGCCAGTGTTTCGACCACCCGATTGTCGACGTCGCGAATATCCAAGGCCAGTCGCTGCGCCAGCCAATCGATCGTAAGCAACCCGAAATTGGCGATTCCGACCGATGGGCTGATACGGTGCGCCGATGCCGGGTTTTTGGTCCGAAACGGGAGATTCAACGAACTCGCGGTAACTTCGATAAGCGGATAATTCGCGACCTGACTAACCCTGTAGAACGCGCTGAAATGGCGGTCGCCCGACAGTAACAGGATGCCCTTCGCGCCTGTCCGTTTGATCAATTCGAACAATCGCTGGCGCTCACGCGGCAAATTATCCCATTTCTCGAAGTGATGACCTTGGGCCAGCACCTGGATGGAGGAAACGATCAACCGAATTTCAGCCGGTTCCTTGAGCACCTGTTCCAGCCATTGCCATTGGTCCGCGCCAAGCATGGTTTTCGCTGGATCAAGGTCGGCGACATAGCCACTGTGCCCCGAACCGGCATGCGTCTTTCGTGTCAATGGCGAGCGGAAGTATCGTGTATCAAGCATGATGATTTGCAGTCGTCGTCCCTTTGGGCCAACGATTTTGTGGTGGTACAGCCCGGCACGGTCACGCCGGGGATCATCCCGGGCGACATCCCAGGCCTCTAAAAACAGCGCCTTGCTTTGGTCGCGGTAAGGAAAATCGGCACCAGCGTCGTTTCGCCCATAATCATGGTCGTCCCAGACCGCCAGCACCGGCACCTGTTTTCTGAGGCTGTTTAGTCCGTCAATGTTCGCCAAGGCACGGTAAGCACCGCTCAATTCCGCCAAATCGGCGCCCTTGACGTCACCGTATACATTATCGCCCATGAACAAAAACAGATCCGGGTCCGCGGCCTGTACGGCCGACCAAATAGGCTGCGGTTTTGTTTGATGCGAGCAAGAGCCGAAGGCCACCCGCGTCACGACGGCGTCCGACGACAACGCCGGTCGGTCGAATTCCGGTTGGATTCGCGTTTGCGGCGTTGCGCACGCGCTTAACGCGATCAACGCTAGGATCAGCCAAACGCCAGCGCTCAATCGGCTAGTCATTGGGGTGCGCCAATATTTTTCGGTGGCGTGAGGCAAAATACCGTTCGAGGACTAATAGACCACCGGCAAGCAGAACGAAGATGATGGCGAGCGTTGGTTTCGACATGCTGGTCACCAGGGTCTTGCTGACCCAACTGAAGTAGGCTGTATCGGTATCCATGTTAGCACGGGCCAATGCCAGTTTTTCAGGCGGGACGGCGCGATTTGAGAGTTTGAGCGTTTCCGGGTAATAGGCTTTTAGAATTTGGTTTTCGCGATAGCCGATGGTGGCGTGACGGGCGCGGCCGAATTCATCCAACTTGTCGAAAAAATCTGAAAGTACACGCAAGTGGTTGTCGCGGTGCGCGAAACGCACACCGACTTCATGCACAAACGGATCGGTCATCGGTGTGTAGATTTTCAGGAAATCACGGTACAAGTCCCGATTGGGATAGCGATCCACAATCGCCGCCGCGGCCTTGCCGCGCCTTTGATCCGTCTGTCGAAGATCCCCCAAAGAAAACCGCGAATTGAATTGGCCGATCGACGAATCCTCGTGCAGATAGCCGAACTCAAACATGGTGCTGGTGTTTTGCTTCAAGAACGCCAAGACCCCGACCCGGTCCCCATACCAGGCGACGACGTTGGGTGTATTCAGTGTGCTGGCGCCGAGCAGGATGACAGCCAACAGTGACGTACGGCAGAGCCATTGCAGGCCATGGGCCGTCGGTGCCGCCGCCGTCGCGGCCGGGTTAATGCCCTTGGCGATGCCGAGCTGGGTGAGCAGCACGGCGAAAAAGTCGATCCAAATATCATGAATGCCCCAGAATCGGCCGGGCACCGCCCATTGAACAAACTCGTCGACGATGCCGACCACGGCGCCAAGCATCGCCACCGACAAATAGATACTGCGGTCGCTAATCCGATGACTGAGCGCGCGATACAGCAATATGCCGAGCAGCCCATATTCGACGAAATGCAGCGCTTCGATGGGGACGTTGATTTCTGCGATCACGTAGCCGCCGAAGATCGCAAATACAATTGCCAGCCAGAGGTATGACGCGAGCGACCGCCGACCGGCCTTGGCCAGCAAAAAGATCGAAACCAAAACGATTGTGCCGACGCCAACAAACGCCAACACCGTGTAGATATCGTCGCTGGCCCATTGTGAAATAACATCCCTTAGGACCCGGGCGTAAAAGACGGTCGCGAAGATGATCGCGACCGCGACGGCGACATACAACCACGACACCACCTCTGCCCGCTTGGCCTGGCTGTTGTTCATTTTTGCCCACGCGTCCTAGGTCTGTTATCGCTTGTCGTAGTACGAAGCGATTATAGCCGACATTTGCTGATCGGATGAACCGCTATCGGCGGTTTCTATCCGTGACGAGCCTGGCCATACTGTATGGCCCCAATGGTATGAAAGGCGTGAATTAACATGAATGGGTTATCGCTCGCGGCGGCGGAGGAAATTCTCCGATCCAATATCGCCCCTTGGGTTCAGGATCTCGACATCACCATTGAGGTCATCGATCAAAGCGGCGCGCGCCTGCGAATTCCGCCTTCGGCTCGGTTGAACAGGGTCGGCGGCACGCTGTGCGGTCAGGCGATCATGGCACTCGCCGACACGGCCATGATCTTTGCCGTTGCCGGTTGTCTCGGCGAATTTCGTCCGATCACCACGGTCAATCAAACCGCCTCTTTTCTGCGGCCGGCGGCAGACGCGGATGTCTTGGCCGAGGCGCGCATCATCAAACCGGGACGTACCATCATGTATGGCGAGGTGACGATCCATGCTGGCGATCCGGCCAAGCCTGTCGCTCACGCCACCAGTACTTACATGCTGCTATAGCGCTTGTCCGATCGTTAGGCGGTCGACCGCTGTCTCGCTTATTGCAACCGACGGCCATCGTTCGTATGTGTCGGGGACGGGCGGGACTCAGGATTCGAAGACGAAGGGATCAAGCATGCAAGACACCGCGCTCGGCATTTTGCCGGAATGGGATCTGTCCGATCTGTATCCGGCGCCGGACTCTGCAGAACTGGCCGCTGATCTCGACACCGCGGCGGCCCAGGCGCAAGACTTCAACAAGCGCTATCAAGGCAGCGTCGCCGAGCTTGATGGCGACGGTCTGGCAACGGCGATTGCCGAATACGAAGGTCTCCAGGAAAGGCTTGGCCGGATCCTGTCGTTCGCCTATCTCACCTACGCCGGTGACATGGCCGACGAAACGGTTCGCACCTTCTTTCAGAGCACCCAGGAACGCGCCAACGACATTTCCAGCGGCCTGGTGTTTTTCGGCCTGGAAATCAATCGCCTGGAGGACGCGCATATGGATGCGCTGTTTCAGTCCGAGCGGCTGGCTTATTACCGACCGTGGATCCGCGATCTCCGGGTGCTGCGGCCCTACCAATTGTCCGATGATCTCGAGCGGTTGCTGCATGAAAAAGAGGTTGCCGGGCGCAATGCCTGGGTTCGGCTGTTTGACGAAACCATGGCTGGCCTGCGCTTTACCGTCGATGGCGAAGAATTGACTTCGGAACAGGCGCTGCATTTCCTGTCGGATAAGGACGGCGCGCGCCGCAAGGCGGCCGCGGCGGCGCTGGCGGCGGTATTCAAGGACAAATCGGACCTGTTCGGACTCATTACCAATACACTGGCCAAAGACAAGGAAATCGAGGACAAATGGCGCGGCATGCCGAGCCCGGACATGAGCCGGCATCTCTCCAATCACGTCGAAACCGACGTCGTCGACGCCTTGGTGGATGCCGTCCGCCAGTCCTACCCGCGTTTGTCGCACCGCTACTACGCGCTTAAGGCCGGATGGTACGGCGTCGATCGCTTGAACTACTGGGACCGCAACGCGCCACTGCCCGAGGACGATGACCGACGCATTGGCTGGGACGAGGCAGAAAACACGGTTTTGGCGGCCTACCGCGCGTTTTCGGGCGATCTTGGGCTGATCGCGCAGAAGTTCTTCGACAACAAGTGGATCGACGCTGCCGCACGGCCGGGCAAGGCGCCCGGCGCCTTTGCCCATCCGACGGTGCCGAGCGCACACCCCTATTTGCTGCTCAATTACCAGGGCAAGCCGCGCGACGTTATGACATTGGCCCACGAGCTCGGCCATGGCGTGCATCAGGTGTTGGCCGGGCAGCAAGGGCCGTTGATGGCGGACACGCCGTTGACCTTGGCCGAAACCGCGTCCGTATTTGGTGAAATGCTGACGTTTCGCTCGTTGCTCGACGGCACCGATGACCCTGACCGCCGACGATTGATGCTGGCGTCGAAAGTCGAGGATATGCTGAACACGGTGGTCCGCCAGATCTCGTTCTTTTGCTTCGAGCGCCATGTTCACACCGAACGGCGAAAAGGCGAGGTGCCGGTCGACCGGCTCGGCGAAATCTGGCTCGATACTCAGTCCGAAAGCCTTGGCCCGGCGATTCGGTTGACCGACGATTATCGGCACTTCTGGTGTTACATCCCGCACTTCGTTCATGCGCCGTTCTATGTCTATGCCTATGCCTTCGGCGATTGCTTGGTGAATGCCCTGTATGCGGCGTTTCAGGACATGGGGTCCGACTTTCAGCCGAAGTATTTGGCCATGCTGCGAGCCGGCGGCACGTTGCGCCATGACGCGCTGTTGGCGCCGTTTGGGCTCGATGCGCGGGATCCGGCGTTCTGGTTGCGCGGGCTCGGCGTCGTGGAAGGGTTCATCGATGAACTCGAAGCCATGTAGCATGTGCATGAAACGGTAAGAATTCCATGGCCGAAGAAGAAAACAGCCTCGGCGGGCGCGTCCGCCGCTATGCCCGGGTGTCCGGTGCCGTAGGCGGCTTGGCGGCACGGCTCGCCGGCGAACGCTTTTTTGGCGTCGAGCTCGACCGCGGCGCCCATGCCGCGGACCTCCGGCGGGCATTGGGCGGCCTAAAAGGGCCGTTGATGAAGGTCGCGCAGATCCTGTCGACCATTCCGGAGGCGTTGCCGCGGGAATACGTCCAGGAACTGGGGCAGTTGCAGGCCGACGCCCCGGCCATGGGCTGGCCGTTCGTGAAACGGCGCATGGCCGGCGAGTTGGGCTCGGACTGGCAGGACAAATTCGACAGGTTCGAGCGCAAGGCAGCGGCCGCGGCGTCGCTCGGCCAAGTCCATCGCGCCATCGGCCTGGACGGCACCGAGCTTGCCTGCAAGCTGCAATACCCGGAAATGCGTGCCGCCGTCGAAGCCGACCTCAAACAACTGCGGTTGATTTTCACGATCTACCGGCGCTACGACAAAAGCATCGACCCGAGCAACATCCACACGGAAATAGCCGCACGGCTTCGGGAAGAGCTGGATTACCGGCTGGAGGCCCGTCACACGCAGCTTTATGGGCGGATGCTTGCCGACGTCGAGGGTGTGCATGTGCCGGACGTGGTCGAGGCACTGTCCAGCGATCGCCTGCTGACCATGACCTGGCTCGAGGGGCGTCGGTTGCTGCATTACAAGGATGCGTCCCAGGCCGACCGCAACATGATTGCCCGACGGCTTTTTCACGCTTGGTATATCCCGTTCTACAATTACGCTGTCATTCATGGCGACCCGCATCTCGGAAATTACTCGGTGGCCGAAGATCTATCCCTGAATTTGCTTGATTTCGGCTGCATTCGAACCTTTCAACCGAAGTTCGTCCGCGGTGTCATCGACCTCTATCACGCCATTCTAAATGGCGACGAAGCCTTGGCGGTCCATGCCTATGAGACTTGGGGTTTCAGCAACCTTGATCGCAACGTCATCGACGCCTTGAATATATGGGCGGAGTTTGTGTACGCGCCGCTTCTGGAAGACCGCGTTCGGCCGATACAAGAATTCGCAACCGAAGGGGTCTACGGTCAAGATGTCGCCGCCAAGGTGCATCGGCAATTACGCGAACTGGGCGGGGTCACGCCCCCCAGGGAGTTTGTGTTCATGGACCGCGCGGCGATCGGGCTTGGCGGCGTATTTCTGCACCTAGACGCTACGTTGAATTGGCATGACCTGTTCAATGACATGATCGACGGCTTTGACGAGGCGGCCCTGGCAGCACGCCAAGAAGCGACCCTTAGCGCTTGCGGCGTGCCGGTCCCTTAGTCGTTCGTTCAGAAACTCCCTAACGGTGTCGTGATGGGCTGTGACCGCGACAACGTGGCTGTTGCCCCTGGACGTCCTTTCTTATAGAACCCGAAAAGATCGGGTCCGGCCGCAATCCTAAGGGATTCTCTTAAAAAACCTGCAGGGCAACAGAATGAAGATCGCCATTCCAAAGGAACGCCGTGCCCATGAAGCGCGCGTAGCCGCTTCGCCGGAAACCGTGCGAAAGTTTGTTGGCCTGGGCGTCGAGGTCGTTGTCGAAAGCGGTGCCGGTGCAGGCGCCGAATATACCGACGCGGCCTTCACCGACGCCGGCGCGGCAATCGCCGCCGATCCCGCCGTGACATACGCCGATGCAGACGTCGTCTTGAAGGTCCAGCGACCGTTGCTGGCCGAAGAGCAGCCCGGTGTCGAGAATGAAGTTGCATTGATGAAGCAGGGCGCCGTGCTGATCACGCAAATGCTGCCAATGCAGCATCGCGCTGTTGTCGAGGCCTGCGCCAGCCGCGGCATCACCGTGATCGCCATGGAGTTGATGCCGCGGATCACGCGGGCGCAATCTATGGATGTTTTGTCATCGCAGGCCAACTTGGCCGGCTACAAGGCAGTCCTGGATGCCACCACGGAATTCGGCCGCGCCATGCCGATGATGATGACGGCGGCCGGCACCGTAGCGCCGGCGCGGGTCTTTGTGCTTGGTGTCGGCGTTGCCGGCCTGCAGGCGATTGCGACGGCTCGCAGGCTCGGCGCCATCGTTGCGGCCACCGATGTACGGGCAGAAACCGAGGAACAGGTCCACAGTTTGGGCGCCAAGTTCGTAAGACCGGCGATCGAGGAATCCGGAGAAGGTGGCGGTGGCTACGCCCGAGAAATGAGCGCCGAGTACATGCAGGCGCAAACCGAATTGGTACACGAAACCTTGACCCGCCAGGATATCGCCATCTGTACGGCACTTGTGCCGGGGCGCAAAGCACCGACATTGATTACCGAAGAAATGGTGCACGATATGAAACCAGGGTCGGTGATCGTCGATCTCGCAATCGAACAGGGCGGCAATTGCGCCGTGTCGAAAGCCGGTGAAGTCGTCAATTGCAACGGTGTTCGGGTGATTGGACACCATAATTACCCGAGCCGCATCGCCGTCGATGCTTCGGCACTCTATGCCAAGAACATTTTCAATTTCCTGTCGCCCCATATCGACAAGGATTCCAAGGCGCTGGTTCTCGATTGGGAAGACGAAACCGTTTCCGGCACGTTGTTGTGCCGCGACGGCCGGATGGTGCATCCACTGCTTGCCGGCGAGGGGACCTGCAATGGATAGCGTTGCCGCGATCGATCCTTTCATTTTTCGCCTGTCGATCTTCGTGCTGGCGATATTCGTCGGTTACTACGTCGTCTGGTCGGTGACCCCGGCCTTGCATACGCCGTTGATGTCGGTAACCAATGCGATCTCCTCGGTCATTATCGTTGGTGCACTCATTGCCGTAGGCCCTGCCGACCTTAGCCTGTCGAAGGTATTTGGTTTCATTGCCGTGGCGCTCGCCGCTATCAACATTTTTGGCGGATTCATGGTCACCCAACGCATGCTGCAGATGTACAAGAAAAAGAAATAGCGGGGACAAATCCGTGTCACAAAATCTGACAGCGCTCGCCTATCTCGTTGCGTCGATCTTGTTCATCATGGCGCTTCGCGGCCTGTCGTCGCCGGAGGCCTCGCGGCGCGGCAACATCCTTGGCATTCTCGGCATGACCATTGCCGTGGTCACCACGGTCATCGATCCCGATGTCACGTCCTACGCCTGGATTCTGGCAGCCCTGGTGATTGGCGGTCTGATCGGGGTGATCGTCGCGGCCCGCATTCAGATGACGGCAATGCCACAATTGGTGGCGGCGTTCCATTCTTTGGTGGGACTGGCAGCGGTGCTTGTTGCCGCGGCCGCCTATTACAATCCGGACGCCTACGGTATCGCCGACGCGGGCGGCCAGCTTAAGCTGGCGAGCCGTATTGAAATGGCGATCGGCGTCATCATCGGTGCGATTACTTTTACTGGCTCGGTGGTTGCCTTTACCAAGCTGCAAGGCCTGGTTTCCGGCAATCCGATGGTGTTTACCGGCCAGCATCCGCTCAACGCCCTGTTTGGTATCGTCATCATCGTCTTGGTCGTGCTGTTCAGCATGGACGCGTCGCCGACCTATTTCTGGTCGATGACGGTGCTGGCACTCGTCGTCGGCGTCTTGATCATCGTGCCGATCGGCGGCGCCGATATGCCGGTCGTCGTGTCGATGCTCAATTCCTATTCCGGTTGGGCCGCGGCCGGCATCGGCTTCACGTTGGAGAACACCGCCTTGATCATTGTCGGCGCATTGGTCGGTTCGTCCGGCGCGATCCTGAGCTACGTCATGTGCAAGGGCATGAACCGTTCGTTCTTCAGCGTGATTTTAGGCGGCTTCGGTGGCGACCAGGTGGCAATCGACAACAATCGGCCGGACCGGCCGGTCAAGTCCGGCTCTGGCGAGGACGCGGCCTTTATCATGAAGAATGCCGGCAAGGTCATCATCGTACCGGGCTACGGCATGGCGGTGGCCCAAGCCCAGCACGTGTTGCGTGAGATGTGCGATAAGCTGAAGGCAGAGGGCGTCGACGTCATGTATGCCATTCATCCCGTTGCCGGCCGCATGCCGGGTCATATGAACGTCTTGCTCGCCGAGGCCAACGTACCCTATGACGAGGTCTTCGAACTCGAGGAAATCAATTCGGAATTTCAAACCGCTGACGTCGCCTTTGTCATCGGCGCCAACGATGTCACCAATCCGGCCGCCCACAATGACCCGCAAAGTCCAATCTACGGCATGCCGATTTTGGACGTGGACCGAGCGCGAACCGTGTTGTTCGTGAAGCGTTCGTTGTCGCCGGGCTACGCCGGGATCGACAATGAGTTGTTTTTTGCCGACAACACGATGATGCTGTTCGCCGATGCCAAGACGCTTTGTGAAGATGTGGTCAAAGCAATTGGTTGACGGGCCGCACTGGTGGCGGCCTTTACCGGAAGCGACGGGCGGCGCATAGTTCGGGCATGGCTATTCTCAAGATCGCACGCATGGGCCATCCGGTCCTGTCACAGACGGCTGCGGCGGTAGCCGATCCAACCGATCCGGGCGTTCATCGCCTGATCGGTGACATGCTGGAGACACTCGAGGATATTGCCGGGTTGGGACTGGCGGCACCGCAAGTTCATGTTTCCGAACGCGTTGTAATCTTTCACGTGCCCGCGGCCCGAGCCGAGGCTGCGCCCGGCGAAAACGATCCGGTCGAGATGACGATCCTGATCAACCCCGAAATCGAGGCGATCGGCGACGATATGCGTTACGGTTGGGAGGGCTGCTTGTCTGTGCCGGGCTTGCGCGGCCTGGTGTCACGTCATCATCGCATCTGCTACCGTGGCATGACACCGTCCGGTGCGGCGATCGAGCGCGAGGCCGAAGGCATGCATGCCCGCGTGGTTCAGCATGAATGCGATCATCTCGACGGAGTTTTGTATCCACAGCGCATGACGGACATGCGTTGGCTGGTGTTCGAATCCGAACTGAAATATGCCTTGGCGGCCCTATCCCCGGCACCGGATGAGGATACCTTGGCGATAGCGGCGGGGAGCGCCTGACATGGCTGATGATCTTGTCACCATCCGGCGTGACATTCTCGAAGCGGCATTGACACATGTGGCTTTCGACGGCTGGACCGAGAACCTCTTGATTCAAGCAGTCGCTGACCTCGGGCTCGACCCGTCCTACGGCCGTCGGGCATTCTCCGGCGGGGTGACCGACCTGCTGGCGTTCTTCATGGCCGAAGCCGACCGGTGCATGTTAGCGGATTTAGAGGCGGCCGATTTGGCCGAGCTCGGCGTGCGGGCACGGGTCGCGTTGGCCATTCGTCTGCGCTTCGATGCCCATATCGGCCATCGCGAGGCCATCCGCCGTGCGCTGGTGGTTTTGTCGATGCCACATCATGCGCCGCTTGCCGCAAAGTCGCTCTATCGCACGGTCGATGCCGTTTGGCATGGCATCGGCGACCGCTCGGTCGACTTCAACTTCTACAGTAAACGGGCGTTGCTGGCGGGTGTCTATTCGACGACGTTGATGCGTTGGCTCAACGATCAGTCCGAGGGCCAGCAGGCGACCTGGAATTTTCTCGACCGTCGACTAGCCGATGTCATGCGTATCGAGAAAGCCAAAAAACGGCTAGGCGATATCGCCGATCGCTTGCCTGATCCGACCGGAATTCTGCGCCGCATTCGGCGCATTTGACAGGAAACGTTGGTGGCTCAGATGTCCAGCGGTTCGCTGTGGGCGACCAATTGCGGGTCCTCGCGCCAGGCGTCGGTGCCGTCGACATAGACTTCCAGGCCGTTGCCGTCGGGGTCGTTGAAATAGAGCGATTGGCTTACGCCGTGATCGACAGCGCGGGTCTTGACGCCAGCGGCGTCGAGATCGGCTTTGGCGCGTTTCAGCGCTCCGAGATCATCACCGATTTTGAAGGCGACATGAGCCAAGCCGGGCATGTTTGTGTCGGCCGCGGCCGCGTCGTCACCGACTTCAGCGATCGCAAAGTCGTGGTGGTTGCCGAGACTGAAAAACGCCATCTTGTATTCTTCCATGCGAGCCACAAGCGGCAGTCCGAGGACATCTTTGTAGAACGCTTCCGACCGCTCGCGGTTGCGGACTTTGAGCACGACATGGCCGAGTGACTGAACTTTCATGATCTCGCTCCTCCTGAAGCCACTTTAGCATCGCTTTAGAATAGTGACCTGTCAAACTATCCGGCTGTTGGATTCGTGCCGAGCGGAAACAAACGCGTCACGTGGCCCATTTTTCGTCCCGGTCGTATCTCCGCCTTGCCATAGAGGTGGAGATGAGCCGCCGGATCCGCAGACAGCGAGGCCCAATTGCGGACGTCGTCGCCGATCAGGTTTGTCATGACCGCGTCGTGGTGGCGTTCGCCGCTGCCCAGCGGCAAGCCGGCGACGGCACGGATTTGCTGCTCGAACTGATCGTTTGCGCAGGCCTCTATGGTCCAATGGCCCGAATTATGCACGCGCGGCGCCATTTCGTTGACCAGCAGGCCGCCGTCGCTGTCAACAAAGAGTTCGACGGTCAGCATACCGATAACATCCAAGCCATCGGCTAAGGCCCGACCGATTTGGAGGGCCTCCCTAGCTTGCGCGTCGGTCAATGGCGCGGGGACGATTGTCGTATCGAGAATATGATCGACATGGCGGTTCCACATCGGTCCGAATGCCGCGGCCCCGCCGGCACCGCCGCGGGCGACCACGACAGACGCTTCCATGGTGAAATCTATGCGCGCCTCGACGATGGCCGGGGCTTCGCCAATGGTTAGCCAAGCCGCCGCGGCACCGCCGCTATCGCTGATGCTGGCCTGGCCTTTGCCGTCGTAACCGAACCGTCGGGTTTTCAGGATGGCGGGCGGCACGATCTCATCCAGGGCGGCTTCCAGCGTCTGCAGGCTTGAAACTGCACGATAGTCCGCGGTGCGGAAGCCGGCAGCCTCGACCGCGGTTTTCTCGGCCAGGCGGTCCTGAGTCACTGCCAGGCAGGCGGCAGACGGGCGCACGGGCACGCGGGCCGAGAGATGCTCTAGGGTCGCGGACGGAATATTTTCGAATTCGATGGTGACGGCGTCGACTTGTCCGGCGAACCGGTCGAGTGCGGCCAGGTCGTCATAATCGGCGTGGGTTGCGGCGAACGCGACCTGCTCGGCCGGGCCGCCGGCCTCAGGGCAAAAAATATGGCATCGGTAACCGAGGCGGGCGGCGGCGATGGCGAGCATGCGCCCGAGTTGGCCGCCGCCCAAAATTCCGATCACGGAGCCTGGCGCCAGCGCTGTGCCGTCGTCGCGGTTGGCCATTGCGGCTCAATCCGTCGGTGCGTCGGCGACGGCGTCGGTTTGTCGCTGACGCCAGGCCGCCAGTCGCGTCGCCAAGGCTTGGTCGTGAAGGCCCAATACGCTGGCCGCCAACAACGCGGCGTTGACGGCGCCGGCGCGGCCGATAGCTAAGGTTCCGACCGGTACGCCGGCCGGCATTTGCACAATCGACAATAGGCTGTCCTGGCCTTTCAATGCCTGGCTCTCAATTGGCACGCCGAACACTGGTAAGGCCGTCATCGACGCTGTCATGCCCGGCAAATGGGCGGCACCGCCGGCGCCGGCGATGATCACCTGCAATCCGCGTGCGCTGGCGCTTTCCGCATAGTCGGCCATGCGTTTCGGCGTGCGATGAGCCGATACGATGCGGACTTCGTGCGGTATCTGCAGTTCGGCCAGGACATCGGCGGCGTTGCGCATGGTTTTCCAGTCGGATTGGCTGCCCATGATGATGCCGATTTTCGCTGTCGGATCAGCCATTTTTATCCTCGTGAGGCCAGAGCAGTTCTCGACCATACGGAAACGTTTGACCGGGATTGTTTTGCGTCGTGGCAAGGAGCGCGTCGCCATGCGATGTGGGACATCGGATTAGACGCGCGACGCCGCCACGGCGCAAAGGAAGCCGGCCTTCGGTGGGGCAAAACGGCTTTTAGG
>Ga0315336_1001184_pt1 | contig 54938 bp, 58 predicted proteins | sample ASW5metaG_FD_204512 | JGI IMG/M metagenome (GOLD analysis project Ga0315336, IMG submission 204512) | Ammonia-oxidizing marine archaeal communities from Monterey Bay, California, United States - ASW #5 | ecosystem: Environmental > Aquatic > Marine > Intertidal zone | place: USA: California...
ACGAAACGGGACGTTGACCACTGGGGCGTTGCCATCGAAGTGGCGCAAGGTCCGATGGGACTGAAAGTGGGTCCCGCCTTTCGCCGCATCGATCAGGACATCACGATCACCGGGCGACAAATCAACTCTGACTTCCCACCCGCTGACCCATTTCAACTCACCTACTCGGAGACCCTAGAGACCAACTATTGGGGCGCGTTTGTCGGCGCGGATGGTTCCATCGACTTAGGCAGTGGATGGGCACTCGTTGCTGACGGCGAAGCAGGACTTTATTGGGCCGATACGGACTACTCGGGTTCCTATGTCATCACGAACGCCTTGACGGTCGCTGGCACTCCTATTCTCAACCCGAATGTGAGCCAGCAGCTCTCGCTCGAAAGCGATGAATTGGCCTTTATCGGTGTGCTGAAAGCCGCACTCGAGAAGGACTTCGGCATGTTCAAGCTGGCTGGCTTTGGCCGCGTCGAATACATCTCCTCCGCCCCCGATGTTGGCTACAATGACCTTGACGTCGTTGCTGGGGTGGCTGTGGCACAGGGCTCCGAGGACGAAACCCGGATCGGCGAACGTTATGCTGTCGCTGCTTCGGTGGGCGCGCGGCTGATCGTGCCGATGGGGTCGGGCCAGTAAGCTTCAAAATTTCGAATGCAAATGTCCGCTTTTGGCTATTAGCGGACATTCATTGCCACCCTAGCAAGGGCCGATTTCTTCTGTCGCGAAAGTAGCTGATAATGTCTTTATCTCGGCTGGTGCCGGCGCTGGGCTGTCGGAGAATACGAACGGCGCAAGAGCAGGCGTGATGATGGCGTGGTAGGTCACCCGACGGCAACGCTAATTTAACGCGGATCGTCTATGGTGACCGTTCAGCCAAGCAAAAAGAATATCCCTCAGGGAGGCCCGGCCATTGCGCCGGGCTTCTTGCTTTGTGCTATCAAAGCCGTGCGGGTGGGGCTGGAGTGATATATGCAGCCCGTAACTCTTGCCGACCTGCTCAGCGACGACAAACGCCTCTGGGCCTACTGCCTCGACTGCCAGCACAATCGCTTTCTTGATCCACGCGACATCCCGTTGCCAGCAAGCTTCCCCGTTCCCCAAGTTGGCAAACGAATGAAGTGTTCCAAATGCGGGAACCGCTCAATCCATACCAAGCCCGAATGGTTCATGGGGAAGGATAGTGTGCAGGCTGATAGCTGCTGATCAGCGCGCTCTATTGCTTCTTTTCATTGCGGAAGCCACCAGCGATCCAAAGCCAGCGCACAAGGCGTTCCACCAGATCGTTGAACCAAAGAGCCACACCACGAAAGCGTTGACGTAAAAGCCCACCCTGAGAGACGGCCCGGCCCATAAAATAGGAGACGACAGCAGACACGCTAAAAACAGCGGCAATGGTGAAGGCCACTTCATCTCCTTCATAGAGTACGCCGTTAATAAGCCAAAATACCGCACCAATCGCGCCTGCCGCAGCGATGCCGCAGAACATCCAATAGATCACTTGTCCAAGTCGCTCGGCCATGGCGGCAGCATAGCGTCAGCGTGCCGACACCTATTTGTTCTCGATCAAGCCGCTCACGTCGCCTCTGCTATTCTTGGGCGGGAAAGCCTTCTGCATGGCTGCTGTAAATTCGTCCACGGCATCCTTGTTCCACCCCTCTGGGTGTTTCTCTAAGCACTTAATATACATTGCCTTAATCTTGATAAACGACGCGGTGCTAGTAGAACGCCAGAGGCCGTGAATTCGATCATCGTTATGCATACCCATCGCCCCGTTGATAAGCCCATACACGCTCTCCTTTCATAACCCGCCGAAGTTTAGGGAACCTTACGCCTGCCGTGCCTTACGCCGGTGCACTCGCCATCCCAGCCACAAATAAGTCTGTCCTCCCGACCAAACTGCGCCCATCGCAGTAAGGGAGGACGATATGTTCAAATCAGAATGGGCGAAGGACCAGCCGCCAAGTGTGCGGATCAATGTTTCATCGATTGCCAAGAGACCTAGTCGCCCAATTGCGCTGACCATCCAGTAGTCGATAGCCTCGATATGAACTTCAAGCGGAGTGCTCAATTCTTTCGCAACGGTAGAGAGTGATGGCTCTATTCCTCGGCTATGACCCGGGCGGCGCTGGCAAACACGGCGTAGCAGCGGCAGACATTACTCCGAACGGGGCATTTCTCATCGAGCCAGCGGTTGTGACCCTTGATAACGCCGGTGAAGTTCGCGAGTGGCTCCGAGACCATAAGTTGGCCAAGGCATTGGGGATCGACACTCTTCTTGCTTGGTCAGCCAGCGGTGGTCGTGCCTGCGACAATGCACTCCGTGCCCGCTATCCGGAACGTGCTCCAAGCGTTATCCCACAGAATTCCCTCTACAGCGCCATGACGATAAATGGAATTCTCGTCGCTGAGACAGGTCGCGAACTTGGCATCCAGCTTGTTGAATGCCACCCGAAGCTGCTGCTTGGGGCGGCTCTTGCGAATGACCCTGAGGGAAAAGACCTCGCCTCGCGCCATCGCGACTTACTCAAAGCTGCATCAAGTGCAGCCACACGCGTAAAAGCTGATGATATGGGTGACGCTCTCGTAGCCGCTTGGTGTGCCTCTCGTTGGTATTTCAAGCGGTGGACAACAGATCTTTATGCGTCGATACCAGATGACTTAACCTACCCTGCCGGGCCAGCTGTGTATCCTTGGCCGGAACCTGCCTGATCACTCATCTTGGCTTTAGAAAGCTATAAAACTTTCCGCCTTACAAATAAGTTTCCTGAGTTTAGGAGCTTGATCGAGTTTGATGCGGATGCCTTTATTTGTTGGCGCGTATCCGTCGTGACTTCCAATTTTTGAGAAAATACGCAAATCGAGATAGAGCACGCCGCGATATTCTGAGATGGTCGCGCGTACGTGCTCGGATGAATTCTTCTCAAAAGCTCCAATCAAACCGTAAAAATCTGACATCTGAACCGCCATTTTGAATGAAACACCTTGGCTGACTGATGGTGAGGTCCTGATCTGAAGGCATAGGAAGACCAGCCCCGGCAAACCTGCCCGGAGGTCTCCCTATGCCTTTGGTGTTTAACGTGACCGACGGCGCCGGTCCCTCACCTCAGGCCCCTGTTGTCGCGTAGCTCCCGCAACAGGGTCGGCGGTTACTTTCGGCAATGGAGCAAGTTGCCGGCATCCACGCTTCCACCTTTCGGACTGCGCTTCGGGCTGGGGATGCGCCCCACGGTAACCCGATGAATTCAGCCAATCACGCCGTGGTCTGTGAACCCACCGCGATTGGGGCGAACGTCATTCCAATCCTTTCCTCTTCGGATTTGACTTACGATGAGGTTGGAGCAAGGCCTTGCGACGCAGTCTCTCGTCTGCGGAAAGCTGCATCTTCTTGCGAAACGGATTGGTCCCAATACGGAAGGGCCATGACGCGCAATCAGTGGACACACATTTGCGAACTTCACTTGCATCGCCACAGCAGCAGTCGAGGCATCGCGCTCTAATGGCCTTCACGGGATTTTTCGCGCTGAATTTCTGGAACAGAATTTCGCGAGGCACATCCTCCGGCCTCTGGCCTATCAGCTGGTCGCCATCAACGTCGAAGGGGCTAATCTGCAGGAAGGAATTTTTGTTACTCATTGCCCGGTCCTGGATCGGATTTAGAGCCTTCGATCAGGGCGCGAATATCTTCGACGCGCCACGCAGTCATGTTCGGGCCGAGTTTTATAGGTTTAGGGGCCTTTCCCGCCTTTACCCATTCCCACCACGTACTTGTTGAAATTGGGATCGGCTTGTCGCGCCCAACGAACTGCTTTAGCCGGACAAAACCTTCTTCAGGCAGGTTTCCACCAGCTTGATTATCAAAGGGGTTCAATGTTGTTCCCTTTTACGACAGGCTATCAAAAGCTGGCGTCCAGCAACGACCGGCTCGGCCAGCTGCCACAAGGTAGCGTTGGACACGGAACCGGTCGCCCGGCAATGCCAGTAATTCAGTTGGCGAGGATTTGCGAATTAGTGGGATTAGTGGGCATGCGGAACGCTACGCCATTAAAAGCTATTCCGTTCCGGAATTTCGTTGTTCATCCCATTCATCGATATATTGTCTGACATGGTTCTGTACGGAAGTGCGGCCCGGTGACCGGCTCCATTCTTGATCGCACCAGTCCAGCATCTTTGCCTCGACCATTGTCTGATGTTTCCAGTCGGTATCATCCGCCATGGGCAGGCCGTGATAGTTAAGTAGAATGATCTTTAGTTTTCAGGGGTTTCGGCGCGACACGCCTTAATGCTCAGTTAAAATAAGGTCATGGCCGCGTCGATCGCGATGACCGCTTCACCCTCGAAAGCAGACGTGATTGCTTCGAATGTCCACTTTACACCCGAAAGCGGACGTAAAACGGCACAGGCTAGAACGTCCGCTCTTAGCCATTAGCGGATGATCGGCCACCTTTGCCCATCTGGCCCATCATCTTCTTCGCTATCCTCTTACCCATTTCCATGGGGCTTGGAGCCCAGGTGTGCTCGATTTATTCTGTCATTTATCACTGCATCCACTCATTCGGGTTCCGTAATGGAATTAACCGGATGAAGTGGATTTCCGAAAAATTGCCCCATAGTGGTAGGGTGGCAGATCAATAACGCCTTCCATCTCGAACCCGGCAGGCTCGACAACGGCACGCACATCGTCCGGGGACATTCGCATCTCGGTTTTCGGGCCACGAGGCTTGTCGAGAACTGGCGTTTCCTCTCTCCGCCGCTTATGCCAATTCACGATGGCAAAGCGTCCATCGGGCTTGAGCGTTCGGTCGACGACACGGGCTAGCTCGGTCTTGTCGGGCACGCCGTGGAACGTGTTGGCTATCAAAACATAATCGGCCTGTTCGGGAAAAAATTGGGCCAGATCAAGAGCATCACCTTCGATCCAGCCTTTGACTGTCCCGCCGACACGAGCGACCTCCGCCTGCGCCAGTTCCAGCATTTTTGGATCGAGGTCGAGAGCGTAAACGTTGCCATCGACAATCTGAGCCAAGGGTGCAGTGAAGTATCCGTCGCCACAACACAGATCGATCACCGTCATACCTGGTTTGATCCCGAGAGCGCTCAAGATGCGCTTTGGGTTTGGCCAGAGGTCCGACCACCATTTGCGGTCTGGCATGCCGGTGGCTTGAAACAGTTTATCTTCCTTCGATTTTTCCAAGTGTCGTGCACCGAGCATTTGTTGATAAATGGAGTGAATGGCCGCTTTCGGACCATAGCAAAATTCATCACCCAGATGTCCGCATAGGGTCATTAGCAGACATCAGAGACCTGTGCCCCTAATGTCCGCTTTCAGGTGTAAAGCAGACATAAAATGAACCTGCGGCGAGAGTCCGCTAATGACCCAAAGCGGGCATTGTATCTGTTGCAATTTCCGCGCGCGGCCATCCTGTTGGGTCCCTGACGACGCGGCGCCGGCGGCGGCCAACTACGTGCGGTAAGGGGTTGTTAATCGCTGCTGGGTTATGTTGGGAATTGTTCTTTCGCTTGGGACAATCGATCCATAGATCCACAGTTGAGGCCCGGCCAGTCGCCGGGCCTTTTCTCATGTTTTAAGGGTAGTCAAGGCTCCTTTAGCTATTGTTCATTCGCTGCGTCTAAACTCGAGCTCGAAACAGGAGTAGGAACCGTGATCGAGCAACCGAAGCGGTCCGTCGAGCGTAAGAAGGTTTTGATACCTGCGCGCGTATCTGGCATCGACGGATTTTTTAAAACCAAATGCGTCGTGCGCGACGCGAACGATATCGGCTGCATGATCGTCTCTAGCCGCGTCACAGACCTGCCAGATCAAATCCTTTTGGAAGTCCCTTATTTCAAGGTAGCGCGCAAGGGCCTAATCGTCTGGCGCGATAAAAAATCAGCCGGGGTGAAATTTGTCTAATCGCCAGCTATGAGCTCACGGCTGCGATACCTGCTTCTGGCGATGCAATTCTCTATTAGTCAACCACTCAGGTCTCCGTCTTGCCCTGTTCAAGCGGATTTTCGACGTGCTCGGCGGTTCCGTCGAAATAGGCGTCCTCATGCACCGATAGGGTATTGCTCAATACCTCGCCCTTAACCTTTGCTGTTGCTGTGAGCCCGGCGCTTACGGCGTTGATGGTGCCGTCAAAGGTTCCTCCCACAATAACCTTCTCGCCTGTAAGGGAGCCTTTGATCTTGGCGTCTTTTGACGTCGTTATCGTGCGGGCCGTGACATTACCCTCCACTTGGCCATCTAACTGGATGTCTCCTTTGGAGGTCACCTCACCCTTGATTTTCAGATCATCCGCAAAGACCGATGTCGACATTCCGCCCCATCCCTTATATCGCATCATCTTCGTACCCATTTCTGGGCAGCGTCGAGGATGCTGTTTGCAGCAGCCAACAGCCCGAAAATTAAACCTGACCGCCAAAATTATATCCCGCATCCCCGCCGACGACCAGCAATAGCCTTTGTCCGCTTCTGGCTATTAGCGGACGTCGACGCCTGCACCTTTTTGTCCGACGTCGGACAAATCGTCGATTGGTACATGGAGGGGAAGATCAATATCGACGATCTCATCACTCACACAATGCCTCTGGAAGAGATCAACTCGGCCTTTGATCTGATGCATGAGGGCAAGTCGATCCGGTCGGTTGTGATCTACTAGCCGGCCCGTGCGATTGCTTGCCATGCACCTGCAAGTTGTCTAAGACGCCTTATCGAGGGCGTCTGGATCGGCTTCCGTGCGGGGCTGTGGGCGCAAGTGATTTATGTCGAAATCGACCCAATTGGTGACGGCCTGCTACGTAGCGGCATTCGTCGGTGCGCGGTACCCAGAACGCGTCAACACCGACCGGATCGCGCGGATGGTGGACACCCATCCCTCGCGTGTTCGACGTATCGTCTCCAGCCTTGTGAAGGCCAATATTCTGTCGTCGACCCGAGGGAGTTCCGGCGGTATTACGCTGGCTCGAGATGCAGCGACAATCACCCTCGCCGATATTTACGACGCAGTGCAAACGCAGGGAATTCTTTCGCTCGGCATGCACGACCCCTTCACGGAGTGGAAGGAGCATTGCTTCGTGCACCCAACCTTCGACAAGCTCTACGGCGATCTCGAAACGAAAATACGTGACGATCTCGAAAAAATTCGTCTCTGTGACGTCTATAAGCCCTGGCAGGGAAGCGAGGCTGAGCGCAGCAGGCGGTCAGCCTAGGCAGCGCCATCGTGCTTGACAGTCCCCGATCTCCCTGTAATTTTATATGTTATTATAGTAAGCACAAATGAGTACGCTTTGAGGTGTGTTGGTCACCTCTGCAACTGCACTCTTCAGAGAGCGAATCATGGCAATTGCTGCGACCACTGGAACGAGGCGAAGCACGCGCACGATGCAAAACCTGCTTTGGGCTGCTTTCTTCGGCATACTCGTATTCTATTCGGTGATGGCGTTTCAGTATTTCTTCGCCCACATGGCGGGCCAACGTGAATGGTGGAATATCCTGCAGGCCTGGCTGGTGTCGGACGAGTTCTCTTTTGGCGAGGGCTCGGTTTCGGTCGATCAGCGCGTGCCCTACACCGCCAACAGCTATTTCATGTTTGTCCACGCGACCATGGGCGCGGTGGCGCTTGCAGCCGGTGCGACACAGTTTGTCAGTGAAATCCGCAATCGCTATCCCGAGGTCCACCGCACCCTGGGCAAAATCTACTTTTTCGGCATTTGGATTGGAATGGCCGCGGGCCTGCTTTATCTATCCTCCATCTCCATCTGGGACGTTTACAGTGGGGCCGCCTTCGGCATCAGCTTGTGGGCGCTCGATTTGCTGGTGCTGGCCACTTCGATCCGCGCCTATGTGGCGATCCGAAACGGTGAGGTCGTGACACACCAGGCATGGATGGCATTCAACTATTCGCTGGTGCTGGCGACGCCTGGACTGCGGCTGTTTTGGGTCGTGCTAGGCCTGACGCTGCCGTTCAACCAGGCGCAGATCAACACGGGCGTTGCGACCTATTTGTTGCCTTTCTGCCTGTTGTTCGGGCTGATATGGTTTTCTGCGCAACGGTTGCGCGACCACCGGCCGGCCACAGCCTAACCAATTCACGTGAGGGAGATGGCTATGAGCGCAGCAAGTCAGAAAGCAGACGGCGGCACGCGCAAGGCGCGCTCGCGCGCATATCACGGCCGGGACGCGACGCTCGTCATCGGAGCGGTGGGTGCGCTCAGCGCTGTTATTATTGCCAATCAATTCCTGCTACGTTTTCTATTCGGCACGGATCTCCTTGGGTCGATGCGGACCGAGGCGCAGGCGCTGCATGAAGTGCAGGTTTTCGCCGCCTGGGCGCCGATGTTTGTCGCTTTTGTGCTGGCGAGCGGATTGGCCACGTTGAGCGCACCGGCGGCAATTGCAGCCGTGGCCAGCCAACCGGGCCGGCTAGAGGCGGTGCCCAATGTGGTGCGGCTCTTTATCGGGGCGTGCTTGGCGGCCGCGGTCTTGGGCTTCGGGGTTGCCGTCGTGCTTGGGCCGGAGGGACTTGGCGGTACGGACCGGATTTTCTATTACGGCGGACTTGCCGTCGTTTGGCTGACCTTCGTGGGTATGGCGCTGCTGGCGCTGCGCTACCGCGATACGGGCCAAGTCTTCGATTGGTTGTTGCACAATACGGCTGTTGCCAATATCGCGCTTCTTATTCTGCCGCAGATGTATTTCTGGCCGTTGTTCGGGCTCAACGTGCAAGAGGCCTACTCAACCGCCGTTACCATCGCACCCGTCGGCACTTTGTTGGCCAGCTACGGCTATGCTCTCTTCATTCGAGACCAGCTTTAACACCAGCCTGAAATGGAGGCCGCGATGGTCAAGTTGGAATGGTGGATTTGGTTGGCGCTCGCAATCGTTCTGATTGGCGTCATTTACTGGGTCGGGCACTGAGATCCGGTAGATGCAGGACTGTGGCCTCTCTCGGCCTCAGGGTTTTGCATACAGCCGTTCGTCGAAATCATCCATTCTGGGAAAGCGCATCGGCTCCAGCGTTTCGATGCGCGCCAGCCAGTCGCGGTGCTCGCGCAGGATCATCCCACGATCCTCGTCGCTGACATAGGGCACGTGCCAGGCGGTAAAGGGCGGAACGACCTCGAAACCCACATAATAAAGCGTGCCGCGCAGCAAGTGGCGCAGCATGTCTGTTAGAGGGCCGTGGATGCCTTCATCACCGAACATATGCGGCCGGCCGCCCAGTGAGACCGACACCGCCGCGCGTCTGCCAGCAAGCCCGCCATTCTCGTAAAATCGCATGCCGCCATAGGTGCGGCCAGAGACAAGCACGCGGTCGATCCAGCCTTTGAGAATCGCCGGTGTTGAAAACCAGAAGATTGGAAAATTCAGAACGAGCAGGTCGCACTTCTCGAGTTTGTCGAGCTCTTGCTGAATGTCGGGCGCGATTGTCCCGGCTTTGACACCGTGGCGCTGCTCCAGCGCATAGACCAGATAGTCGGGGTTGTGGCGCGCTTCGAAGTCAGCCCCGCTGGCAACGGGGTTAAAGTCCATGGCGTAGAGATCGGAGACAACCACCTCGTGTCCAGCATCACGCATGACTGTGGCTGTCTGATCGGCCATCGCACGGTTGAACGATTTTGGTTCGGGATGTGCAGTGACGAGAAAAACGTTCATGGGCCCTCTCCGGTGAGGCAACAATTTTATTGTGCTTGATGCAATAACATTTGCGCACAAATAAAAACAGGCCGGAGCGGCTGTCAGATCGGGCGGCGCATGAAAATGCCGCTGCCTGCCAGCTCCGCTTCAGGTTTAAATGCGGAGCTGGTCAGCGGCAGCGCAAAGGCGAACGTCGTGAAATCGACGACGATCAGGTGCTCTGCGGCGTTATCATCGGGCGAACCTTGTCGGTCTCACCCTTTTCGGTCTTGGCGGCTGAGGCTTTTTCAGATTGCCCGTTGGTGGGCTTGGTGGGCTTGGCGGACTGAGGGCCAGGCTTGTGCTCATCGGCCGAAATCGGCTTGGGGTTGCCAAGGGGGTCATCGACCCGCTGCGACGTGCCGTCGAAATAGGCTTCTTCGTCCACCGAAAGCGCCTTGCAAATCAATTCGCCTTGAACCTTTGCGGAGGACGTCAGCGTCACGCGTACGCCATTGATTCGACCGTCGACACTGCCTCTGACCACGACCTTTTCGGCCTTCGCGTTGCCCTCTACTCTGGCGTCCTGCGCGATCATCAGGGTCCGGCAAGTGACGTCGCCTTCGATCACGCCCTTTAACTCGATGTCGCCCGTCGTCGTTACTTCACCTTTAATGTGCAGGTCATCGGCAATAACAGATTCCGACATTATTGTGCTCCCCAAATCTACGCTGCGTGCCCTCCAATTCGATACGCGACGCATGGTTGGCTGAACAAAACAGCCGCCCAACTGATTCTCTGTGGAGCGCAAGTTGGATGATGATAGCGTCCTCCAATGGACGCGGCCACATCTACACGCAGTGCGGGTGGCGCGTTGGGATAACTCTTGAAGAACATGTTGATAACTGGCGGTTATGCCAGTCGAGAAATGTCGTCTAAAATGCTGTTAACATTTCATTAACCACTCTTAACACAATCTGAATTCATCGATTCGAACTTCAGAGATCAAATGGGTGGATACGGACATGTTCGGTGAACAGAAGACCACGATCAGAGCAGAAGGATTGGACGAAATGGCTCCTTCAATCATAGGTGCGGATCTTACGGTGACTGGAAACGTTACTTCCAAGGGCGCCATTCAGGTGGAAGGTGAAATCCAAGGCGATGTTTATTGCGCGTCACTCGTTATCGGCACGCAAGGACGCATCATGGGCGGTGTGACGGCCGAGGAAGTCAATGTGCACGGCCGTGTCGTCGGTTCAATCCGCGCGATCAACGCGACGCTGCAGTCGACGGCGCATGTGGAAGGCGACATCCATCACCAGTCGCTCAAGCTTGAGCACGGCGGCTTCTTCGAGGGCAAGTCGACACGCAGCGATGAGCCGGTCTCGATATTTGAGAACACGCCGAGTCAACGCGGGACGACCGAGGCCAATGGCGATGCAGCCAAGCCGCGCAACTCAAAATTGCAGCAGGTTGCCTAATTAAACAGCCTATCCGGCCCCGACGCCGGGACAACGAATGAACGCGACGGCCCGCCCATTTGGCGGGCCGTCGCCGTTTGGGTCGGGCATGCGATCGGCAATTTCTCGAAGGGTGTGCAAAATGTGGCAAGCTCGCCATATTTTTGTTTGTAGTGTGGCGAAAATGTGATAGTCAATTAGACAACGCGGCAGAGATCGCGTTTTGCCACAAAGGTGGCATTTGGGGCACACCGGTCGATTTCCCTCAATCCGACCTTGTGTCTCCTTAAACAGGAGGCAAAACATGTCGATGTCATATACCCCCCGTGCGACAACGGCGAACGATTGGTCGTCTGAAAAAACGCGTGCTTTTCCGAAAGGCTTTTGGACGGGTATCGCGATGGCAATGACGATCTGGGCCGCGCTTGCATTCGGCACGACCCTGTCGGTTGGCTCGTCCCCCCTTAATGAGCCGGCCCAATTGGCGCAAACGCACTAAGCAATTCCCCCGACTAAAGAGTGCACCGGGCGGGCCCTTCGTGGCCCGCTTTTTTCATCCGAGTTTCCGGCCGCCGGCTTGCGGGTCTTTCATGATGGCGATCATGCACCTAAATTGGCTATAGGTGTCATCGATTCGCCCTAAACCTCGCGTCCCTTGCGAGAAAGACGGGTGTTTGCAAACACCGCGGAGGCACAAAACAGCATCATGCGGTTTCTCTTCAGGCTGATTCTTCTGGTGGTCGTTATCGGCGCTGTCGCGGCAGTGGCGGTGCCGATGCTTGTGCCAGCCGATTACATGCGTGACCAGATCACCCAAGTGGTCAAACAGCAGACTGGCCGCGATCTTACGGTCGCAGGCGAGACCTCGTTCTCACTGTTGCCCGATATCGGCGTGCGGTTGGGTCAGGTGGCATTGTCTGATCCGCCAAAAATGAGCAAGGGAACGATGCTCACCATGGAGGCGCTCACGGTCAATCTGCGCCTGCTGCCACTGCTGTCACGACAGATCGAGGTGAAGCAGTTCGTTCTCGAACGACCCGTCTTCGACCTGCGGGTCGATCGAAACGGCTTGCAGAATTGGGATTTTGCACACGCTGCTCCGGCTGCAACCAGGCGCCGGTTGCTGCATGCCCAAGCAGGCGGCCTCGCCAGCGCTCAATTGCAGAATTTACGGCTGGGCGATGTGCGCATAATTGACGGTACGGTGAAATATCGCGACGAGCGGAGTAAGACCGCCCTGCAAGTGGACGCAGTCAACATCAAACTCGCTTTACCTGCCATCAACGAACCACTCAAAGCCAAGGGCACATTTGACTGGCAAAAGGAGCAGGTCGCGATCAATGGAACGCTGGCCTCACCCCAGTCACTGCTTGCCAACAAGGCAATGCCGGCAAACGTCAGTCTGACGTCGTCGCATATGACGGGGACATTCAAGGGCGAGGTGCAACTGGGAGAGGTGCCGCGCGCCAAGGGCACGCTGAATGGATCATCGCCATCACTGCGCAACATGGCAGCGTGGCTCGGCAATCCGGTTCCGACCCAGGGCGGCTTCGGTGCGGCAGAAGTAGAGAGCGTGCTGACCGCAACGCCAAATTCCATCACGCTGGCGCCTCTGCAATTGGCGATGGACGGGATGAAGGGCAAAGGAAACGCCGTGCTGCGGCTTTCCGGCGCCAAACCCCATCTGCGTACGAAGCTGGCGTTGGACAAACTCGATCTCAACGTCTTTTTGCGGCCCGCGCCCATCGATGTTCGCGCCACTCCGCGGCCGGCTTCTTCTCCCCGACCAGGCGCCTCGGGGCAGGACGAAGGCGGGGCGCAACCGGACCAGTCGCTTGGCGATTTTATCGATCAGCTCAACCGCCAGGACGAGGGCCGCTCAAAAAAAACCGTGCCTCTGGTACGGGGGTGGAGCCAGAGGGCGTTTGATTTCAGCGGGCTCAAATTAATCGACGCCGATGCGGATTTGACGACGGGCGCGTTGTTTTACAAGCGCATTAAAGTCGGCAAAAGCGTGATCAAGGCGATCTTGCAGAACGGTCGTTTAAACGCCGATCTCAACGAGTTGCAGCTCTATGGCGGTCAGGGGCGCGGACGCCTGACACTCTATGGCGACCGGGCGATTCCGGCATTGGGCGCGGCTTTCAACATTGCCGGTGTCTCGGCTCTGCCGATCATGACAGACGCGCTGGCCTTCGATTGGATTTCGGGCAAGGCCAATTTTACGATTGCAGTTTCCGGGGCGGGCAGATCTGAAAACGAGATGGTGCGTTCGCTCCAAGGCAATGGAACCGTGCGTTTTACCGACGGAGCCATCGAGGGCCTCAACATCCCGCAAATGATCCGGTCGGTGTCCTTGGATCAGCTCCAGGGTGCTGAGCGCAGCAGCCGCCTCAAAACCGACTTCTCCGAACTCAACGGCACCTACACCATACAGAGCGGCATCATCCAAAATTCCGACTTGCAGCTGATCGGGCCGTTGTTGCGCATGGGTGGCAAGGGCACGATAGATCTGCCGCGTGAGGTGATCGATTATTCGTTGGAGCCACGGCTTGTCGCCAGTCTCCAGGGGCAGGGTGGTGAGAAGGATATGGCTGGCGTCGTGGTTCCGATCAAAATCAAGGGACCGCTCAGCAACCCGCGCATTCAGCCCGATGTCGAAGCCATTCTTCGGAGCCCGGAAGCCGCGGCCAAACTGTTTGAAGTGGTCAAGAACCTCAAATCGAACAAAAAGAATCTGGGCAAGATGCTGGACAATTTCATGGGCCAGCGCAGCGGCGGCGGCCAGGAGACGGCAGGGCAAACGAGTGGGCAGGGCGGAACCGAACAGCCTGCTCAAAAAACCAAGCCCGAGGATCTGCTCAACCAGATTTTCCGCTAAGTCCGGCAAGCAAAACCGCGTTGATCAGACGCTGACGCGTGCCGCTGCCTCGCCTATAAGAAGGCATGGCTAAAACCGTTCCAAAAATCGGCTTCGTTTCACTGGGCTGCCCCAAGGCGTTGGTTGATTCCGAGCGCATCATTACGGCGTTACGCTCACAGGGCTATGAGATCGCCTCCGGCTATGCGAATGCGGATGCGGTCGTGGTCAACACGTGCGGCTTCCTCAACAGCGCGCGCGCCGAATCATTGGAGGCTATCGGGGAGGCCCTGGCGGAGAACGGACGCGTCATCGTCACCGGCTGCATGGGAGGCGAGGAGGCGGCGATCCGTGCCGTCCACCCCAAGGTGCTGGCCGTTACCGGGCCGCAGGCCTATGAGGACGTCATGGCCGCCGTGCAGCAAGTCGCGCCGGCGCCGCACGACCCCTTCATCGACCTGGTGCCCCCTCAGGGCGTGCGGCTGACGCCACGTCATTACGCTTATTTGAAAATTTCAGAGGGCTGCAACAACGCTTGCTCCTTCTGCATCATTCCGCAGCTGCGAGGGTCGCTGCAGAGCCGCGATGCGGGCGACGTGCTGGTCGAAGCCGAACGCCTGGTCGAGGCGGGCGTAAAGGAACTGCTGGTCATTTCGCAAGACACCAGCGCCTATGGCCTCGACCTGAAATACCGCCCCAGCGACTGGCGCGGCGAACCGGTCAATGCCCGCTTCATCGATCTTTGCACGGCGCTTGGCAGATTGGGCGTCTGGGTGCGCCTGCACTATGTCTATCCCTATCCCCATGTGGATGGCGTGCTGCCGTTGATGGCCGAGGGGCGCGTGCTTCCGTATCTCGATATTCCCTTTCAGCACGCCTCGCCGCGCATTCTCAAGGCGATGGGCAGACCGGCCGCACGCGAGAAGAGCCTCGAGCGAATTCGGCGCTGGCGGGAGGTGTGCCCAGAGCTCGCAATCCGCTCGACCTTCATTGTCGGATTTCCCGGTGAGAGCGAGGAGGACTTCGAGATGCTGCTCGACTGGCTGGAGGAGGCACAGCTCACGCGGGTGGGCTGTTTCCAATATGAGGATGTTGCCGGCGCCGCCGCCAACGATCTGCCCGGCCAGGTGGCTCAAGAGATCAAGGCCGAACGTTACAAGCGGTTGATGGAGCATCAGCGTTTGATTAGCGTCGATGTGCTGGCGGCGCGCGTTGGCCAAACGGTGGATGTGATCGTCGACGAAGTCGATGACGAGGGCGCCATCGCACGCTCGACCTGGGACGCGCCGGAGGTGGATGGTTGTGTCTACCTAAACGGTGAGACGGACGTTAGGCCGGGCGATATTGTGGAGGTTAAAATCTTGCATGCCGACGAATACGATGCGTGGGGTCGGCGGCAATCGGAGCGGGTGACTTGATGAAAGATCTCAAAGGAAAGGTCGCGGTCGTTACGGGCGCGGCCAGTGGTATCGGCGCGGGGCTGGCGCGTGCGTTCGCCGATGAAGGCATGAAATTGGTGATCGCCGACATCGAGGCCGACCGGTTGGCGGGTGTTGCCGGCGAGTTGGAGGCCAAGGGCGCCGAAGTGTTGTCGCTGGTGATCGATGTTTCGAAGAAAGACCAGGTGGTCGCGCTCGCCGATCAGGCTTTTGAGCGCTTTGGCGCGGTGCATGTGCTCTGCAACAATGCGGGCGTGACGGGGTCCTCGTGCCCCATTTGGGAGACGCCGGACGAAGATTGGCGTTGGATTATGACGGTCAATCTGCGTGGAATTTTGAATGGCCTGCAAGCCTTCGTTCCCAGGATGATCGCCCAAGACGAAGAAGGTGTCGTCATGAACACCAGTTCCTTCGTGGGTCTCTCCACCGGCACCTCCTCGGTCTACGGTATCTCCAAGCACGCCATCACGCGGCTGACCGAAGGGCTGCATTACGACTTGAAGGAAGCCAATTCCAAACTGCGGGCGGCGTTGCTGGCGCCGGGCGCCGTGGCGAGCGACTTCGGCATCTCGGAACGCAATCGGCCAAAAGACTTGAAGCTCGATCTGGATGTCCAAGAGGCGGAGGAACGTGCCGGACGACGCGAGCGCATCCACAATTGGCTTGCCAAAAACGGTATGGCGCCAGATGAGGTCGCCCAAATTGCGCTGCAAGGAATTCGGGACGGGCGGTTTTATATCTTCACCAACCCGGAAGAGGTCGAGACGCGCGTCGAGAAGCGTATGAAGGGCATTCTCGAAGAAGGCGTCCCGCTGGACTAGAGCGGTTTTGTTGCGCTTGCCGTCATGAATGAGATGCACATCCCCCAGTGGCCCGGGTCGTCGAGCAGCCTCATGAGGTGCTCGAAGAGATCCTCGTTCACGTGGCCCGATGCGATGAGTTCGTCTTTGATTCGAGCCATCGAAAGCGCAAAAAATTGCGCCGGGCCGGATCCGCCTTCGAAATTGACGGTTTCGCCAAAGCTTCTCACGCCCTCAAATCCCATAACCGTCAAGTGTGATGCGATCTTGCGCCCGAGTCTGTGGTCGACGCCCCTGGTGGCGGACCAATCGCGGAAGCCGATCCAAAAATCGCGCCAATCGCCGGGCTCGAGCGCCTCGGCCGGGTGCATGTCGGGCTCCTGGACCAAAATCGCGCCGCCTGGGTTGAGCGCGGCCTTCATCTTCTCCAGGACGCCTTGCCATTGGGGCAGGTGATGGAGCAGGGCGCGGGTAAAGACGAGGTCGTAGCTGCCCTCTTCGAGTGCCGCATCGACCACATTTTGCCTGCGCACTTCGAGATTGGCAGCGCTGATTTCGTCGAGGAACGCCGTATCCAGATCGATTGCGACAACGTGGCCCGATGGGCCAACCCGTGCGATGAGCTCATTTGAAATGCTGCCATTGCCGGCGCCCAATTCCAGGCAGCGCCAGCCGGTGGTCAGGCCCAACTGTTCGATCCGAAACAGCGTGTGGGGATCGAGCATCGCCGACATAAGAGCGAGCCGCATGCGTTCGCGCGGCCAGGAATGGGGAAACATGTAATTGGTCATCGCGCCCCACTTGGCACAGGAAACAGGATAACCGGGTCGCCTATGCTCAGCCGCCGCCCCGCTGAAAGGCGAAATCGAAACGGCGGATAAAGTCCTTCCGCGCTTTGGCGCTCGCTTGGTCGAAGTCGAGTGTGATCTTTGCTTGGGGAATAACGAGCAGGGTCCCGAAGGTTTTGGTTCCGATGGGTTCGTATCGGATCTCGACGGAATAGCCGTCCTCATCCAAGCGGACGCTCCGGCCGTCTGGCCTCAACGTGTGGTCGGGCGAAAGGGTTTTGATGCTGCGCTGGAAATCGCTCAGCGTGGCAGACATGATCTTTTCGATCTCGGATGGTGTTTCGACCACTGCTTCAACCCCCTGCGATGGGGGGCCAAACCGCCAGCGTATCGCCGGAGGCAAGAGCGGTGGTGCCGGCGGCGTCGCGATGATGGTAATGCCCATTGATCAGGATGAGATGACAGCTCTCCAGCGGCACCTGATGCCCGGTCAAAATATCGCTGACCGTCGCGCCATCGGGGACGTCAACCCTGATCGTGTTCTCGTGCGCCTCCGGTGGCAGAAAATCACCCAGCGCGGCATAAAGCTTCAACGTGATGTTCATACGTGCATGACCCCCTGTACCGTTGCCGCTTGAGCCTCAGTCAAGCGCTGCGGCGATTCTAAAAGCGTGTGCTTCCAGGTGCCTGGATGGTGACGGTTTCGCATTCGAGCGCGCATCATCCAGCCGGTGGCCAAACCGCCAGCGTATCGCCGCCGGCAAGCTTGGTGCTGCTGAGAGCGTTGCGATCGTGCTGATGCCCGTTGATCATGATCCGGTGACAGCGCCCGAGAGGGACTTGATGGCTCGTCAGTACGTCGTTGATCGTCGCGTCATCGGAAACGTCGACCTTGACCGCATTCGCCTGCGCCTCGGGTGGTAGGATTTCACCCAAGGCGGCATAGAGCTTCAGCGTGATGTTCATGCGTGGGTGACGCCCTGTGACGTCGCCACATAGGCCTCCGTCAAGCGCTGCGGCGACTCCATCAACTTGTCTTTCCAAGCGCCCAAATGATGGCCAGTTTGGATCAGGCCGCGCATCACGCCGATATTCTCGGTCAGACCCACGGCCTGGCCGCCAACGAGCTGGTCGCCGGAGAATTCAAGTCGCAGATAGCGAAAGCCGTCCTCGTCGACCAATTTGGCGGATTCGCCACCCTTGACGCCCATCCAGGAACCGAAAGAACTTGAGACAAGGCCAAGCGTGTCGAGCACGTTCATGTTGAGGCTGCCCCGGTGGGGCGTCGCGACGCCCGCCATATTCTGAGCAGCAAGATAGCCGTGCTCGACGGCAACGGGTTGGATCGCCATCACGTCCAATTCACCGGTCGACAAATCACGCGCTTCGGCGACGTCGCCGGCGGCATAGACATCGGGCGCGCTGGTTGCCAGGTGATCGTCGACGATGACGCCTGTGCCCGTCTTAATGCCGCTATTCTTGAGGAAGTCGATATTGGGTGCGACTCCGGCGGCCACAACCACCAGCGTGGCGGGCAAAGTATCGCCGTTCGAGACGGCGACCTCGAGGCCACTTTTATCTCCAGAAACCTTCTCGATCTTGGCGCCCGTCAGCACGGTGACACCCTGGTCCTCGCACCAGCGTTTCAACATGTTGCCGGCCGTTTCGTCCATCATGCGGGGCACCATACGGTCACCCATTTCGACAACGGTCAGCTTGACGCCCATCTTCACCAACGATTCCAAGATGATCGAGCCGATGAAGCCGGCGCCCATCAGCACCACTGAGTCGCCCTTCTTGGCGGTCTTGAGAATCGCGCGGGCGTCCTCCAGGGTCCAGCAAGTGGAGACGCCAGGCAGGTCAAGCCCATCGATCGGCGGCCTGAGCGGGCTCGAGCCGGTGGCGATCAGCAGCGTGTCGTATTTAATGTCCTTGCCGCCGTCGAGGGCGACGGTCTTGGCCTTGCTGTCGATGCTTTTGGCGTTGGCCTGGACGTATTTGATGCCGAGACCGTCATAGTGATCCTTGTCGTGGCGCAGATATGTTCCGCCCTCGTCAATGCCACCAGACAACACATAGGGAATGGCCATCCGCGAATAGGGCGGTTCGCTCTCGCCGCCGACGAGTGTGACTTTGCTTTTGCTGTCCAATTTCCGCAGGGTTTCAGCTGCGACGACGCCGGCGGGACCCGCGCCCAGTATGACATGATGCATGGAACTGCCCTTAACGACTTGGATCGTGAGATCCGTTGATCCTGAGACTCAATTTTGACCGGCAGCACTTAGAAGCGTGATCGCGCCGGGGCGCTCTCGGCCGTCGATTTTGGGCTGATGAAGCCCCGCCACCACATAGGCGGTGGCGGGGCTCCGAGCCCAAGTATGTCCCGGCTGGCTTAGAGCGCCAGACGCGACACCGTCTCGTTGGTCGGTACGCCCTCCTTGGTCCAACCGCGAATCTCATAATATTCGGGCAACATCGTTGCGAGGCCGCTGGTCATGCCTTCGGCCGGACCAGTCTTGGCCGCGTCCTTCAACAGGCGTTGGGGTAAGTTGTCGTCGGCGGCCGTGAAGCCAGCTCCGAGATTGAACTGACGCTCCATGTTCCAAATGCGCTCACCCACTTCGGCCAGCTTGTCGGTCGTCCAGTTGCCCTCGCAGGCCGCATCGATCTGCGGTGCGAAGTCGTCGAGCGTCCAAGCGAAGGTCGTGAACACGCACAGGCCCGATGAGTCGACGGCGCTGGTTGCGTCTTGGAACGCCTTGACGAGACCCGCCTTGCCATCGGTGGCGTGCGGATCTGTCTTTTCCGGGATACCCATGATCTCGGAGGCGACCGTGTAGCTGCGCAAGTGGCAGGCACCGCGGTTCGACGTGGCGTAGGTCAGTCCCATGCCCTGGATGCCGCGAGGATCGTAGGCCGGGAACTCCTGGCCTTTAACCGTCATGGAAAGTTCGGGCTTGCCGTATTTGGCGGTCATCCGAGCCGAGCCCATGCCGAGTTCCTTGCCAAAGCCTTCGGCCTTACCGGTCAACTCGACCGAGGTCGTGAGGGCTTCGGCCGAGCCGAACTTCATCTCAATTCCACCGGTATCCTTGGTAGTGATGACGCCGTCCTCAAACAACTCCATCGCCGCGCCAACGGTCGCGCCGAAGGAGATCGGGTCGATACCCTGCTCGTTGCAGATGAAGTTGGCGTAGGTGAGCGCATCCATATCATCCACGCCTGTCGCCGCGCCCAAGGCCCAAGCCGCCTCATATTCGAGGCCGCCCGAGGCGTGCCAATATTCCGGCTTGTTGGCCACGGTGTAATGCTCTTCGTTGATTTTGGAGATGCGTCCGCAACCGATGGTGCAGCCGAAACAGGCGGCGTTGGTCAGCAGGTTTGGCTTGCCGTCCTTGCCGCTCGGCTCGACCATGGCTTCGGCCGAGATCGCATGCGCGCCCTCGAACTGAACGTCGCGCATGTTGCGGGTCGGCAGGGCGCCCGATTCATTGATGACGTTCATCAAAACTTGGGTGCCGTAGGCGGGAAGCGCCTGACCGGTGACAGCGTTCTCGGCCAGAATGGCCTTCTTTTCCGCCGTGACCGCCATGAACTTCTTGGGGTCTTCGACGGTGACACCGCCGGTGCCGCGGATGCCGATGGCCTTGAGGTTCTTCGAGCCCATCACCGCGCCGACGCCCGAGCGTCCGGCCGCCCGATGCAGGTCGTTGACGACGCAAGCATAAAGCACGCCTTGCTCGCCCGAGACGCCGATGGCCGCGACGCGCATCATCGGATCCTGGTGCTTGGCCTTGATCGCTGGATCGACCTCCCAAACCGACTTGCCCCACAAGTCCGAGGCATCATGCAATTCGCATGTGCCATCGATCATCGACAGATAAACGGGCTTTTTGGAAACGCCCTCGACGATGATCATATCGTAGCCGGCGAACTTCATTTCGGCGCCGAAGAAGCCGCCCGAATTCGAACAGGCTATGGCGCCGGTAAGCGCGCCCTTGGTGACGACCGAGTAGCGTCCACCGGTCGAGGCAGGTGTGCCGGTCAGCGGACCGGTCGCATAGATGATTTTATTGTCGGGACCAAGGGGATCGCATTTGGGATCGATTTCCTCGACCAGATATTTGGTTGCGAGGCCGCGTTGGCCCAAATACTTGTCCGCCCATTCCATATTGAGTGGTTGGTCTTTACACGTGCCCTCGGTGAGGTTCACGCGCAGAATTTTACGTGTCCAAGACATGATTGCTCTCCTTCAGCTCACGCCGTCGCCTGAGCGCCGGAATCGGTCTTCTTCGCCCACTGTTCCATGCGGGAATGTCCTGCCTGTTCGACATCGGCGTAAACGATCGCGTCTGTCGGGCAAATCTTGGCGCATTCTGGATCGCCGCCACACAGATTGCATTTGATCACTTTGCCGGTCGAGGCATTGTAGTTCACCGTGCCGAATGGGCAGGCGATCGTGCAGACCTTGCACCCCACGCACAAATTGTCGTGCACCACTTTGACGCCGTCGTCGGTCGTGGTGATCGCGTTGACGGGGCAGGCCTGTTGGCACCACGCCTCGTCGCACTGCGTGCAGGTGTAGGGAATAAATCGTGCTTCTTCATGGAAATCGAAGACCCTGATACGGGACTTCGCGACGTTGAAAACACCTTCTTGTTCTAACGAACAGGCAAGCTCACACTGTTTGCATCCGGTGCACTTTCCCGGATCAATCACTAAAGCCTTCAACATACTCGAGCGCCTCCCAATTTGCCTCGCGGTTTTGCCGTTCAATAGCGGCCTAGAGGTTGTGCAGGTAAAAATTCCATTCCTGGCCGGACGGCCAAATGGCTTCAAATGTCCCCTGAGGGACCCCAAACAAGATCATCATAGCAGGAAAGCGCGCTCGGCGAAAAGGGGATAAACGACATCCAACCGAGTGCGCGCGGTGCGGGCCGAAAATGCGAACGGCGCAGCTGCGGGTCGAGACCTGCCGCCACGCCGGCAGCGCTTACGTTATTGTTAGACTTAGAGTTTCTCGACCTCGAGCGAACGCCTGGGCTTCAGATAGAAAGTCTCGGTCATGGTGATGCCGCCGGTCAGAAATTGGCCAACGGGAGGATCGTACATATAGCTTACCTCGGCCACGATAACGCTTGAAAATGGCTGGGTTAGACCGGCCGGCAAAGCGTAAGCGCTTTCGGGCGCCTTGGCTGCCCCGTTCTGGGCTTCGGACCAGCGCACTTTGGTGTCGTTGTTGGCGTCGGCATAGACGCTGGTGACCACGATCGAGAGCGGCGCGGTATCATAAGGCGACAAAATTGAAGTGGTGGCGGCGAAGACATCGGCGATGTCGGCGTCATTCACCTGCTCGACTTGAGCAATAAGATCGGCCGAGGCCGATGCGACAGAAGTAACGCGGCGGTCAAGGGTGAGTGCGTGGCCGAACTCGACCGCGCCCAAATACATCGTGACCATCAGCGGTACCACGAGCGCGAATTCGACCGCGCCCAGTCCCTTGTCGTCATTCAGGAAGGGCGTTTTGCGGCCAATCGAAGCCAAACGGCGCAACAAACGTGTCATGTTTCGATCTCCCTTTACGCAGATCTAGAAAGGTTCGTTGCGGAAAGCGACAGTCGCCGCCAGCAAGCGAGAACCGCCCGCCATGTTGCCCAGACCCGCACCGGGAACGGACGCGATCAGGTCCCACTCGTAGAAAGCGCGGACAACAACGATGTCGCCGCCAACCCCGGGGCTGAACTGGAAATCATCGATCAGATTGCCGTCTCCATCGAGCGGCGGCGGCAAGGCGACGCCGCCGAAGTTTTCGAAGGTGCGCACGTCCACCTTGAGGCCGCCATCGCAATCCAGCATGGCGTAAACGTTGGAGCAGACTTCCGTCCTGAAGGCGCCGGCGTCGAAGCCGGCGGTCTGAGCTTCGCCGGTACGGATCTTGCGCGCGGCGCGGTCGACCGCATTCTCCAGCGTGAAGTTTCCAAAAAAGACCAGACCGATTTCAATCAATGCGACGAGCAGCATGAAAAACGGTAGGGCGACGATGCCGAATTCGATCGCCGTGGCGCCATCGCGTTCGCGGCGCAAAAACTGCCACAGGCGGCGGCTTTGATTTGTCAGTTTGTTCATCACAGGCATTTCAACGCTCCATCTCCCTGCCGGGCACTACACGGGACCAAGCGTCGTCAATTAGAGATGCAATCACTTAAATTGTCGTTGATGCGGGAACCGGAAGTGAGATTTCGGACGAAATTGCGCAGACGTGGTGAACGCCGCATTAATCCGGGCCTCCAATTTTTAGCAAAATATTTATCAAGTCTATTGGGCAAAATAGTAATCGTCTTCTGCGACCCTACCTCCCACAAATTGAAAAATCTCGTTCGCGATTGCGCCCATCCCTCGGCAAAAAATCGCGACAACCGATAGGTGAGGTAAAGACAATGCGCACGCCCAAAAAAGGTCGTTTTTGCGCTAGGTTTTTGAAGAACAAGGCGGCCAATGTGGCCATCCTGTTCGGACTTTCGCTATTCCCCATTCTCTTTGCGATTGGCGCTGCGGTCGATTACGGCCGGGCTTACATTGCCCAGAAGCGGTTCTCGCAAGCCATCGATGCGGCGGCGCTCGCGATCGGTTCGACGGCGGACCTCAGCAATCAGCAAATCCAGGAAATGGCTCAGGCATTCCTGGACGCCAACTACCCGCCCCAGGAGATAGGCGCGACCAGTCAGATCAATGTCAGCTCCGATAGCTCGACCGTGCACATCGACGTTAAGGGCTATGTGGAGACGACCTTCCTGAAGGTCGCCGGCATGGACACGATCGATGTGGTCGCAGCGGTCGATGTGATGCGCACGCAAAAAAAGGTCGAGCTGGTTATGGTGCTGGACAACACCGGTTCGATGAGTTGGAGCGGCAAGATTGGCGCGCTCAAGACGGCGGCCAACCTGATGTTGGACATTCTGATGACGAAAGCTCAGCACTCGGCCAATGGCGACGTTAAGATTGGCCTGGTGCCCTTCGCGGCCGCCGTCAATATCGGGGCTGACAAGCTGAATTCGGGCTGGCTCGACACCAACGCGCAATCTGTAGTGGCGTGGGAAGATTTCCAGAACGGCACCAACGCGTTGACGCTCTATGACGGCCTCAACAACCGTGACTGGAATGGTTGCGTGAGGGCGCGCAACGAGCCCTACGACACGACCGACGCGGCGCCAGCCGTGGCGACGCCAGCCACGCTGTGGGCACCCTATTTCGCGCCCGACGAGCCCGACATCTCATGGTATGCCAACCGCTATGCGCCCGATGGCGTTACGGGCGATTACGACACCCGGCAACGCAATGCGGCCAAATACGCCAACTATACGGTTCCGGGATGGGTCGGCAGCGATGGGCCCGACTTCAACTGCAATGTAACCCAAGTAACGCCGCTCACGGCCGACCACGGTCTGGTTCAGTCGGGCATCGAAACGATGAATGCCTCAGGCAGTACGGTGATCCCGGCGGGTCTGGCGTGGGGCTGGCGGTTGATCTCGCCGAGCGAACCCTTCACCGAGGGCGTTGCCTATGACGACGCGGACTATGTCAAAGCGATCGTGCTCCTGACCGATGGCCAAAACAGCGTCGGCGGAGGTATCGGCAACCACAACGGCTCATACTACAATGCATACGGTTACGCCCAGTCGGGTCATATTGGCCAGCCCAATGGCAACCAAGCCGAGGCGGTCCTCAACGATAAGACGGCCGAACTCTGCACCAACATCAAGAACGAGGGTGTGATGCTGTTTACGATCACCTTCCAGCTCTTGAACGGCCCCATAAAGGACCTAATGCGAGACTGTGCCACGAGCACGAGCATGTATTACGACTCGCCAAACAACTCGGAACTCCAAGGTGTGTTCGAGGAGATTGCCATCGGTCTCAGCAAACTTCGCATCAGCAAGTGACGCGTTGCGAGGCAGGAATTGGAAACGCCTGAATTGAGCTACAATAAAAAGCGCGCCGGCCTGTTGGCCGGCGCGTTTATTTTGACGAATCGATGCGTCGTTGGCCGCGCGGCTATTGCGGCGACTGGCCGCCGTCCAGCGCCGCCTGCGCGATGCCGAACTTGTTTCGCAGCTCCTTCGACATACCTTCGAAATGGTCTGCGGCGTCGCCGGGGATCAGCGCCGTCTGGCACGTCGGATTGCAATGATAAGAGGCTCTGTTGCGGCCCTTGTGAACGGTGACGTAGCGCTTGTTGTCGATGCCGACGCTGATGTTCCGGTCCAGTATTTGGTTGCCCTTTTCATCGACCACGATGAGGTTGGTGACGCCGAAGCTTTTGCCGGTCACCACAAGAAGCCGACCATTTTGCACCGAGACGTCGGCGATGGAGGGATTGCCAATGATCACTTCGCTAGCCGGGCGCTCGAGTTTTAAGAGACTGGCCTCGTCGATCTCAACTTTGATATCTTTGGCCCACACTGCACTCGCTAACAGGAGGGCGGCGAGTTGGATCAAAATTAGCGCCATGAAAGCGCTTGTCGGGTTCCAGGCGCCTGCGCGCGGGTGTCCACTCATGACCGTCGGTCCTTTGTATTGAATAATGGCACGTGCTCGCCATTAGGCCCGCAAATGATGAATGAAATGCAAATGATAGAACCATTTCGGAACAACGGGATTAGGTGGCATGAAAGCGCCGTTATCAGTCAAAAAATCCAGAGTCCTATTGATCTCATAGAGTAAATAAAATATTAATATGATAAAATCATATAATCAATTTAATTGTACGTTATCTAATCTGAGATGAACCAATAGAGAATCTAAGTTTATTTGTTTTTTTAACCCGATTGTAATGAAGATCTGGCAAACTGCATACAGTTCGAAGATGTCGGAAGGGACGCCGGCGCGCGAACTGATGCTGTAAATAACCTTTAAAGGGAGAGTGTTATGACTAAATTGTTTGCAAATTTCGCCAAGGACGAGTCCGGTGCGACGGCCATTGAGTATGGTCTTATCGCGGCTGGCATTGGTGTGGCCATTGTGACGGTTGTTGGTGAGGTTGGTACTCAGCTGACGACCATGTTCACCACGGTCAAGACGGGCCTCCAGTAGGTCTTAACGTCGACACCAAGGAGCCACTTAGTGGTTCCGAAAGTGAATTTGGAACCGCCCGCCCTCACCGGCGGGCGGTTTCTTTTTGTGCCGGCGAGACTGTGCGTCTTTACGCGGACTTTACACCTGCCGGCGATAGTGGTTGGCAGACGGACGAACCACATCGGGTGATGGCCACATGGTTTTTGATTTGGCGATACTGCTTGTTTTTCCCGCGGCCATGGCCGTAGCGGCATCGATGGATCTTTTCACCATGACGATTCCGAACCGCGTTTCGCTGTTGCTCATCGCCGGCTTCTTTTGCCTTGCGCCGTTTGCAGGGCTCGGCTGGCCGGAAATTGCCAACCACGCAATCACTGGGCTGGTGATGCTGGCGGTTGGTATCGCTTTTTTTGCCAAGGGCTGGATTGGCGGAGGAGACGCCAAATTCTTTGCCGCCACGGCGCTGTGGATGGGTTACGAGCATTTGTTCGAATATGCGCTGTTGGCCTCTATCTTTGGCGGCTTGCTGACGGTGGCGTTTCTACTGGGGCGATACGTCCATTTGCCTTTGTTTCTCGCACGCCACGATTGGATAGCCAGGCTACATAACGCCAATCACGGCGTGCCTTATGGCATCGCGTTGGCGGCGGCGGGGTTGATGATCTACCCCAATACGGGCTGGTTCGGCGCGATCGCCGGCTAAGACCGGCGCATTCTCAGACGGTGGCTGCAAATGGGGCGCTTCCCTTCGGGGGCGCGCTCGCCTGTTTTGAGCCCGCGGCATGCCGTGTCGGGACGATCGGAACCATTTTGGTACGTCCATTAACCTGACGTTGACGAATCCAGCTGCATCTTGGGGGCAAGCTACGAAGCAGAGCGCACACCCGAGGATCAATAAGCGTCATGAAACGAGCACGAATAATCGTCTTGGCGATAGCTGTCGCCGCGGCGGGTGGCGCGGCACTCATGGCCAAGCGCCTGATTACCGCTCCCGCGCCGCAGATTGTGCAAAATTCAAACGTGGACACCGTCAAGGTGCTGGTGGCGGCGTCTGATATCAAACTCGGCGATTCCGTCGGGTCTGCCGATCTCAAATGGCTGGATTGGCCCAAGTCTGCGACGGCGGCTGGTTACATCACCAAATCACGCAGCCCAAAAGCACTGTCGCAGTTTTCGGGCGCGATCGCGCGGGCGCCGTTTCTAACGGGCGAACCGATCAAGAATCAGAAACTGATCAAAGTCAGCGAAGGCGGCGTTCTCGCGGCGATACTGCCGGCTGGCATGCGTGCGATTTCGACGCCGATTCGAGAGGAAACGGCGGCGGGCGGGTTTATCCTGCCCAATGATCGGGTCGACGTGATCGTCTCGCGGCGCGTGCGCACCGCACGGCGCGAAGAGCATGTGAGCGACACGGTGTTGCGCAATGTGCGGGTACTCGCGATCGGTCAGAGCATCGAACAAAAAGGCGACAAGAAAATCGCCAACGGCAAAACCGCGACGCTCGAGCTCACGGGCCGGCAATCGGAAATTCTGGCGCTGTCTCAGGCCATGGGAGAAATCTCGCTGGCGCTTCGCTCGCTCTCTGACGCCAATCCCAACGGCACCGCGATGCCGAAAACAAACGATGGCTTCAACAATTCACGTGGGACCACCGTCAAAATGTTGCGCTACAGCGTGCCCTCGCGCGCCTACGGAGTGAACTAGACCATGCGCACGAATACAACAAACCGACACAAAAGTCTGCTGCGCAACCTTATCTCGAGCGCCGTGGCCCTGCTTCCGTTCATCTGCGCAGCGGCACTTGCCGTCTCCATGCTGGCGCCCACTTCGATAGGGGCTCGGGCAGAGGGCGCGCATTCGCACAAATCGGTGCTGCACATACCGGCGACCGCCGAGCTGCCAGTCCGTCGCCAGGTCACAATCGGCCTGAACAAGACGATGGTCGTTGAGCTGCCGGTCAAGATTCAAGACGTGCACATCTCGCACCCGGAGAACCTGGACGCCGTGGTGCGCACCAATCGCCGCGCCTATCTGATTGGCGCCAAGGTTGGTCAGGCCAATGCCTTCTTCTTTGACGAAAAGGGTCAGCAAGTCCTGATCTTGGAGGTGAAGGTCGAGCGGGACCTGGCGCCCGTCGAAGCGATGATCGAGCGGCTGATCCCGGGCGCTCAGATAGAACTCGATGCGCTCAACGACAATGTCGTGCTCACCGGCATGGTTCCCAACGCGGTCGACGCCTCGCGCGCGGCCAAGATCGTCGGCCGGCTGGTGGACGACGAGAACGGCGAGAAGATCGTCAACATGCTGGGCGTCGCCTCCAAGGAACAGGTGGTGCTCAAGGTCACCATCGCCGAGATGCAGCGTACGGTCATCAAGCAACTCGGCATCGACATCACAGATGCAATCGGCGCCGGAGCCGCGTTTTTCACCACCGGCAATCTGACGCTGAACAAACTCACCAATCTGAAATTCCCGTTCAACAACAAGGACGTGATCTCGACCGCGATCGGCAGTGCGGCCTGGCAGACGCCCAACAACCAAGTGCGCGCCACGATCAGAGCGCTTGAGCAGGACGGCGTGATCCGCACCCTGGCCGAGCCGACGCTGACGGCCATTTCGGGCGAGACGGCGAGCTTCCTGGCGGGCGGCGAATTTCCGATTCCAATCGCTCAAGACGACAATCGGGTGTCGGTCGAGTTTAAACCCTTCGGTGTGGGACTCTCATTCACGCCGGTCGTGATGTCGGAGGGCCGCATCTCCATGAAGGTCTCGACCGAGGTCTCCGAGATCACCAACGAGGCCTCTATTACGCTCTCCTTCGTGACCATTCCGGGCCTCAAGGTCCGGCGCGCCGAGTCAACGGTCGAGCTGCCGAGCGGCGGTTCGCTGGTGATGGCGGGGTTGATTTCGGACGAGACAAAGCAGGCGATGACGGGCCTGCCGGGTGTCAAGAACCTGCCCATATTGGGCGCGCTGTTCCGCAGCCGCGATTACGAAAAAAAGGAGACCGAGCTGGTCGTCATCGTCACACCCTATGTGGTCGATCCGGTGGCTCGCTCCAAACTGGCGCGTCCTGATGAAGGCTTCTCACCGGCTACTGACGGCAAGGGCTATCTGATGGGGCACCTCAATCGCATTTACGGCCGCGAGCCCGAACATATGCCGGTCGGTGGCTACAAGGGCGATGTCGGATACATCGTCGAATAGCCGGGACGTGGAGGAATTGAACATGTGCAACGAAGTTAAACGTCCCCAAATCGGCCGCCAGGCCAAGTCGTCGCGTGCGCTGCCGATGACGCTCGGTGCGCTGCTGCTGCTCGGTCTGCCGGGATGCCAGACACACGGATCCAAGGACGTGCGCGGCTGGGTCGTAACAGATGCCACCCAACAGCACCCGATCATTGTCGATAAACGTGAAGAGGTTCTTGACCTCGCGGTGCCGCGCGGCGCCTATGGTCTTGCGAGCTCGCAACGCGCACGCACGAAACATTTCCTGCGCGAATACCGGCAACAGGGTAACGGCGTGCTGTTGATCCGCGCGCCAAGCGGCTCGCCCAACGAGGTCGCTGCCATGCGCGTGCTCGAAGATGTGCGGCGTGTGATGCGCCAGGAGGGTGTGGCTCACAAGGCAAGCAACGTCGAACCTTATTTCGCCGACGGCGACCCCCGGGCGCCCATCCGCGTTTCCTATTTGCGCCATGTGGCCCTGCCGCCTGAATGCGGCTCTTGGCCGACCAATCTGGCGGCGGATCCAAAGAGCCTGCCATACCCCAATTTGGGTTGCGCCACTCAGCACAATTTGGCGGCCATGGTCGCCAATCCCAACGACCTGCTCGAGCCGCGCGGCATGACGCCGCGCTCGAGCGAACGTCGGGACACGATCTGGAACAAATATGTCAAAGGCGAAGCGACGGTCGCCGAGAAAGCTGAAGAAGAGAGCGGTGCCGTCAGCGAAGTTAAAGGTGGCGGAGGAGGTGGCTGATGAACGATTTGGCATACGAAACCCAGCCGTTTGATGCCCCGCCCGACGGCGCCGGTGCGCAACCGTCTGAGACAGCGGCGCCCGTGACGTCACAGCCCGCGCTGCATCAGCCCTCTGGCCAAGGGGGTATGGGCGGGCCCGATACCCAGGGTTTCCAAGCCCTGCCGATCCCGCGCATCAACATTCAGGCCTTTTGCGAGGACGAGCGCACCGCGCAGTTGTTTTCAGAAGCTGCCAACGACCGCAGGTTGGCCAGGGCGCACACCACGGTTCAAATGGGTGGCATCCAGGCAGCAAGCGCGTTCTACCGTGATGCCTCGACCCCGAATCTTATCATTCTAGAGTCCGTGCGCGATCACGACACCATGCTGGCCGAGCTCGACCGCTTCTCGGAAGTCTGCGATTCCGGCACCAAAGTGATTGTCGTCGGACATGTGAATGACGTGTTGCTGTATCGCCAGCTCGTCGCGCGCGGTGTCAGCGAATATCTGGTGATGCCGCTCGGCGTCGGCCAGATCATGGAAAGCCTGTCGAACCTCTACAACGAATCGGGCGCCGAACCGATTGGCCGGGTGATCGCTTTCGTCGGAGCCAAGGGAGGCTGCGGCTCAAGCACGATCTGCCACAACACGGCCTGGGCTATCGCCGAGGTGGTCGGCAGCGAAGTTGTGATCGCCGATTTCGATTTGCCGTTCGGCACCGCGGGTCTCGATTTCAATCAAGACCCGATCCAGGGCATCGGCGACGCGCTGCTCGCGCCCGATCGTCTCGACGAGGTGCTGCTCGACCGATTGCTGTCGCGCTGTTCGGACCATTTGAGCCTGTTCGCGGCGCCGGGCACCCTTGAGCGCACTTACGATCTGGGACCCGATGCCTGCGAAAAAGTCATGGATTCGGTTAGAGGAAATATTCCTTTCGTGGTCGCCGACGTGCCGCACGTTTGGACGGATTGGGCGCAGCGCTTGGTTCTCCAAGCCGATCAGATCGTGATCACGGCCAGTCCGGATCTTGCAAATCTGCGCAACGCCAAGAATTTGATCGATCGGATGAAGGCGAGCCGGCCAAACGATAAGCTGCCGATCCTCGTGTTGAATCAGGTGGGCATGCCCAAGCGGCCGGAAATCTCGCTCGCCGATTTCACCAACGCGCTCGAGATTCAATCTCATTTGGTTGTCGACTTCGACGCCGAGCTGTTTGGAACGGCGGCAAACAACGGCCAGATGGTCCAAGAGGTTTCGGCCAAGGCAAAGGCCTCAGAAAGATTCAATGAGCTGGCGTTCCAGCTTTGTGATCGGGACGAACCGAAGGCGGAAAAACAGTCGGCGTTGCAGTCATTGCTCAGCCGGTTCAATTTGAAGAAGCTGGGGTTGTAAGCACATGTTTGGCAAGCGTGGCTCGGATTCCGCCTCGCCACCGGCTCCGCAGCCGGAGGCGCCCGCTGCGCCGCCTCAGGCGCAGGAGGACGCGCACTCTTCTGTGCAGGATCCGTTGGCCCAGAACAGTTTGAGCCCGGCCGAGCACGCACCAATCGATCAGGGCATTCCGGCGCAACCGCCGTCGAACGAAGGTTCGATGGGCGCACAACAATTGGCGGGAGCTCCCGCCGAGACGTTCGAATCGGCTGCACCTCATGCCGATGCCCAAGGCGTTGCGGTCGCCCAGGTCCAGCAAGCCCAGCCCGCGCCGCCGCCGGTGGCGCAAACCCCGGTAGCGCCCGAACCCACTCCGGCTGCGGCATCGATGGGACGGGCACGCTCCGAAGAGTATTACGACGTCAAGACAACCGTCTTCAATGCGTTGATCGACACCATCGATCTGACGCAGCTGGCACGGCTGGAGCCGGAGGCTGCGCGCGAAGAAATACGCGACATCGTCAGCGAGATCGTCTCGATCAAGAACGTGGTGATGAGCATCGCCGAGCAAGAGGAACTGCTCGAAGACATCTGTAATGACGTGCTGGGATATGGTCCGCTCGAGCCACTCCTGGCGCGCGACGATATCGCCGACATCATGGTGAACGGCGCCGACCACACCTACATCGAGGTGGACGGAAAGCTGAGCTCTGCGTCGATAAGGTTTGCCGACAACGCGCAGTTGATGAACATCTGCCAGCGCATCGTCAGCCAGGTCGGTCGCCGGGTCGACGAATCGAGCCCGATTTGTGACGCTCGCCTGCCCGACGGCAGCCGCGTCAACGTGATCGCGCCGCCGCTGTCGCTGGATGGTCCGACATTGACCATTCGTAAGTTCAAGAAGGATCGCCTCACCCTCGATCAATTGACGAAATTTGGCTCGATTACACCGACCGGACGCGACCTGCTATCGATCATCGGACGGGTGCGCTGCAACGTGCTCATCTCCGGCGGCACGGGCTCGGGCAAGACGACGCTGCTCAATTGTCTGACCGCCTATATCGACATCGACGAGCGCGTGGTCACCTGCGAGGACTCGGCCGAGCTGCAGCTCCAGCAGCCCCATGTGGTGCGGCTGGAAACCCGTCCGCCGAACTTGGAGGGTGAGGGTGAGATCACCATGCGCGATCTCGTCAAAAACTGCCTGCGTATGCGCCCAGATCGCATCATCGTCGGCGAGGTGCGCGGACCCGAAGCCTTCGACCTGTTGCAGGCCATGAACACCGGCCATGACGGCTCGATGGGCACGCTGCATTCCAACTCACCGCGCGAGTGTCTGAGCCGCGTCGAGAGCATGATTCTGATGGGCGGTTACGCCCTGCCACCCCAGACCATCCGCGAGATGATCGTCGGCTCGGTCGACGTGATCGTTCAGACCTCGCGTATGCGCGACGGCTCGCGCCGGATCACGCGCATCACAGAGGTGATCGGCCTGGAAGGCAATGTCGTCACGCTGCAGGACATCTTCGTTTACGAGATTCAAGGCGAGGACGACAACGGCAAGTTGATCGGCCGGCATCGCTCGACTGGCATTGCGCGGCCGCGTTTTTGGGACCGTGCCGTCTATTACGGCGAAGAGAAGCGCTTGAACGAGTGCCTAACCGAATCTGAGGCTCGCGATGAGCTCGGCCAAACCCTGGGGGAAGGCCTTGATTGATCCCCAACTGGTTCAACTCGCCGTCGTTGCGCTCGTCGCGATCAGTGTGGGCGGTATCGCCTATGTGCTGATCATCCCGCTTCTTTCTGGGGAGAAGAAAGGCGACAAGAGGCTCGCCCAGCTCTCCAAGCGCCGGACCCGGACGGGTGATAGCGATTTGATCGTTACCCGAAGGAAGGAAGTCCAGGAAACGCTCAAGGATCTCGAAGCGCGTCAGAAGTCCAAACAGAAGACGACACTCAAGACGCGGTTTTCGCGCGCCGGATTAGACGTGCCGCCGCGATCGTTCTACATGGCCAGTCTCGGCCTGGGAGTTGGCACCGCGTTCCTGCTGCTGGTGACTGGCTCTTCGCTTTTGTTGTCGCTGGCGGCCGGCGGATCGGCTGGTCTGGGAGTGCCGCGTTGGCTGGTCAGTTTTCTCATCAGGCGCCGACAAAAGAAATTTTTGAGAGAGCTCGCAAACGCTATCGATATCATCGTGCGCGGCGTTAAATCGGGTCTGCCGCTCAATGACTGCCTGCAAATTATTGCTGCGGAAACACCGGAACCCGTGCGCGAAGAATTCGAAAAAATAGTCGAACAGCAGAAGGTGGGTATTCCGCTTGCCAAGGCGTTCGAGGGGATGCTCGAACGGGTGCCGCTGCCGGAGGTCAACTTCTTTTCAATCGTCGTTTCCATCCAGCAGAAGACTGGCGGTAACCTGGCTGAGGCGCTTGGCAATCTCGCGACTGTGTTGCGCGACCGCCAGCGCCTGTCGGGCAAGGTGGCGGCCTTCAGCGCCGAGGCAAAGACTTCGGCCGCGATCATCGGCGCCTTGCCGCCGCTCGTCATGTTGATGCTGTTCATGTCGACGCCCGATTACGTCGCCATTCTGTGGACTGAGAGGCTCGGCAAGATCATGCTGATGGCCAGCGGGTTTTGGATGACTTGCGGCGTGTTGGTGATGCGCAAAATGATTAATTTCGATTATTAAGGCGGGCTGTACGTCATGGATCAAATTTTGGATTTTATGCTCGATTCACAATTGATGATGGTCGCTCTTATCGCCGTGGCGGCGTTTGCGACGGTGGTCACCTTCACGCTTCCGCTGCTGTCGGGCGACCGCACGGCGGCGCGTATGAAATATGTGGCTGGAGAGCGGGAAAAGATGCGGGCCGAGCGCATGGCGCAGCTGGCCGAAGACACCCGCAGGGGCGATTTGCGCCCACAGCCCAAAGGCTTCATGAAGCAGGTTGTCGAACAGCTTAATCTGCGCAAGCTGCTGGAAACCGAAGACACGATGAACCGGTTGAAGATGGCGGGTCTGCGCGGCCAAGCGCCCGTCGTGGCATTTCTGTTCTTCCGGGTCTCACTGCCGATCGTGTGTTTTGCAGTCGCGCTGTTTTATCTTTTCGTGGTGCGCGACTATGAGCTGCCGACGCTGATGCGCATTTCGATGTCGATCGGTGCGGCGTATTTCGGCTTTTATCTGCCGCTGCTGTTCGTTTCGAATCTCATTCAGCGCCGCCAAGCCTCGATCAAACGCGCGTTCCCCGATTCACTCGACCTGATGCTGATCTGCGTGCAGGCGGGTATGTCGATCGAAGCGGCCCTGCACAAGGTGGCCCAGGAGATATCGGGCCGTTCCATTGAGTTGGCGGAAGAATTCAGCCTGACCACGGCGGAACTTTCCTATCTTCCCGACCGCCGCCAGGCATACGAGAATCTCGGCAAACGAACGGGCCTGCCAGGCGTCAAGGCGGTGGGAACGAGCCTTATCCAGGCCAAGCGCTACGGCACGCCTGTGGGCACGGCCTTGCGCGTCATGGCCCAAGAAAACCGCGACATGCGCATGGCCGAGGCAGAGAAGAAGGCGGCGGCCCTGCCGCCTAAGCTCACGGTGCCGATGATCGTATTCTTCCTGCCGGTGCTCTTCATCGTGATCTTGGGACCCGCGGCCATCAAGGTCATGGGCATCCAATAGAGCGTTGGCGCGCGCCAATCGCCCGCGTCTCGAGGCCTCTACGTTCACACAATTTGAAATTGAAGCTGCCGGGGCCGCCTAGGGCGAGCCGATTAGCGTCTGGCAGGGGGAGTCGGGTCGTCGACTGTAACCGTCGCCGTCCAACCGTCGGTGGCGGCGGCGGGAGATTTCGGCATTTCCGAGCTGTTGGACGTCAAAACGGCAGGCCTGGCTATTGGCTGCGCGGCGCTGCCTGCTGCCTGGGCGGGGGTCAGCAAAACGGGTGCTGCTGTGGCTGGATTGGCCGCTGCTCGTGCATTGATTGCGGGCCCGGTGGTCACCTTAGCCTGCTGAATATGAGCTGGTATGGGCGCCGGAACGGTTGCTTGGCCAGGTGCGGCTTGCGCCATTTTGGCCGGGTGCACCATGTTCTTCAAATAGGTCATGTTGGCGCGGGCCTGCTGGTCGGCAATATCGACCGACGCGAGCTGCTGGGCTTCGTCGAATTTACCCTGCAACCCCATGACGAGCGCCAAATTTTGCCGGATGCGCGGGCTCTCGCGGCCAGACTGCACGACCTGACGCAGTTGCTGTTCGGCTTGCTGTGGCTTGCCGTTCATGGCGTAGGAAAGCGCCAGATTATTGCGCACTGAAATGGCATCGGGACGCTTGTGCAGCGCGGCGATGAAATAGCCTTGCGCCTGTTGGTGTCGGCCCTGTTTTGCCAGCACGGTGCCGCGCGCTGAGAGAACGCGCCAATCGGCGCCCTTTTTATCGGTCTCGGCCTGTTTAAGCAGACGGTCGGCGAGCTGCAGGCGATTGGCGGCCAATGCCAGCCGGCCGTATTCGGAAGGTATTTTAGTGTTATTTGGATTGGCTTGGCGGGCCTGTTCCAGAACTTCCATCGCCTTGTCGGTCGCGCCCAAAGCTTTGAGATTGCGTGCGTAGTTCAGCGCAGCCTTGGCATCACTGGGCTTTTTCCGGTGCTGCTGCGCCCAGTACGTGGTGGCGATGTGCAATGGATTGCTTGGCTTGGCCGCCACGTGATTTTTGTTGGTGATATTGACGTCGGGATTGGCATAGCGCTGAGCGGACTTGTCGGTCTTCGAGCAGGCCGTCAGGGCGCACAAAACAGCGGCGCTCGCCATCAGTTTCCACGCGACATGCGGTTCCAGGCGCTTTGTCCTTGAAGATGGAATTGCCAATTCGGTCGCCATATGATCGGTCCCTCGGATTCGTGACGTGTATTATCCTGGGACACGCGTCAAAAAAGGATTAACCAATTTGATCTGGCCGTCGGTCTGACGCAGGTGGCGCGCGTTGTGTTTTGCGCGCCATCTTGCCAATAAGGGTCGCGGCACGCACAGCAGGGGCGAAGTGTAAATTCATGGCAAAATCAAAGCCCAGGGCGCGGCCGTCGCAATTGCCGGGCGGCGTGTTCGTCGAGAGTGCGAGCAAGGCGCGATCGCTTCCCATTTGGCGGGTTGGCGCCGATACGGCCGATAAGGACCTCAAAAGTCTTTCCGCCGCCCAGCGCGCCTGGCTTGATGCGACCGGATTCAAACCCAAGGCCGGCGCAGTCGCGTTGCTTCCCGCCGAAAGCGGACTCGCCGGCGCCGTTCTTGGGCTTGGCCAGGACGAAGCAGGCGTGTTCGCGCCGCTGCTGCCGGGTGCGCTGCCCCGCGTGCTGCCCGCGGGCACATATCACTTTGGAAACCTTCCCTCCCGGTCGGATCAGCGTGACTTTGCCGCGCTTGCATGGGGCCTTGGCGCTTACGGGTTCGATAAATTCAAGACCGCGTCTGCGGCCAAGCCAGCCAGTCTCAAGCTTCCCAAGGGGGCAGAGCGCGCCGCGATCGAATGGATTGCCGAGGGCGTCTATTTGGGTCGCGATCTAATCAACCGGCCGGCCAACGACCTGGGACCCGCCGAGCTCGCCTCCGCGGCGCTGGCTTTGGCGCGGCGACATGGCGCAAAATCGAGCGTTGTTGCCGGTGCGGCGCTGCTCAAGAAAAATTTTCCGCTGGTGCACGCGGTCGGGCGCGCCAGCGATCGAGCGCCCCGATTGATCGAATTCGTCTGGGGGCGCGCGCGCGATCCCAAGGTGACGCTGGTGGGCAAGGGGATCTGCTTCGATACCGGTGGCCTAAACCTCAAGCCCGGGTCCTCCATGGCGTTGATGAAGAAGGATATGGGGGGTGCTGCGGCCGCGCTGGCGTTGGCGCACATGATCATGGCGGCCAAGCTCAAACTGCGCCTCAAGGTGATTATACCGGCGGCCGACAACAACGTCTCGGCCAACGCCTTCAGGCCGGGTGACGTTCTTACCAGCCGCAAGGGCCTCAATGTGGAAATCGGCAACACCGATGCCGAGGGGCGGTTGGTGCTGGCCGATGGGCTAACCCGGGCCGATGAAGAGGCCCCGGACTATCTCATCACAATGGCGACGCTGACGGGCGCTGCCCGCGTGGCGCTTGGCCCCGATATTCCACCGCTTTATTGCGACGACGATGGTTTCGCCCGCGATGTGCTGGCCAGCGGCGAGCGGGTTGCAGATCCGCTTTGGCGCATGCCGTTCTGGGCGCCTTACGACGAATTGCTCTCGAGCAAGGTGGCGGACGTGAACCACATATCGAGCGGCGCCTTTGCGGGCTCGATCACCGCTGCGCTGTTTCTCAAGCGCTTCGTCGCGCGCGCGCAGCGTTACATGCATCTCGATATCTATGGCTGGGTGCCCACCGCCAAGCCTGGCCGGCCCCAGGGCGGCGAGCCTCAGGGCGCCCGCGCTCTTTTCGACTTCATGAGCAAGGCGTTCGGATGAGCCAATCAAAACAAACGGGCGATCTCGATCCGCGCTTTCACGCCTACCGGTCCGATCTCGCAGCCGCCCATCTGAAGGGCAAGGTCGAGGCGCCGCGCTTCGATGGCGGGGTGCGGCGTCAAGTGGTGGCGCCAAGCGCCTGCCTGCGGCGAGAACCCCGTCACGATGCGCCCTTAGATACCGAGGCGCTGATGGGCGAAACGCTCGTTCTTTACGACGAAGACGAAGGCTGGGCGTGGGTGCAATTGGAGCGCGACGACTATGTCGGCTATGTGCCCTACGAAGCCCTTGGCATGACCTTGCGCGCGCCGACCCACCGGGTCACGGCGTTGCGCGCTTTCGTTTTCCCCGGTCCCGATATCAAGCTGCCGCCCCTTGCAACCCTCAGCCTGAACGCAGGACTGACCGTTACCGGCGAACGCGAAGGCTTCCTGGAATTGGTGACAGGCGGAATGGTGCATGCGCGTCACGCTGCGGCCTGGGACCAGACGGCGGACGACTTTGTCGCGGTAGCGGCGCGTTTTATCGGCACGCCCTATTTGTGGGGCGGGCGCACCGCCAAGGGAATCGACTGCTCGGGCTTGGTGCAGATCGCGCTGGAGGCTGCGGGCCTGACTGCGCCGCGCAACAGCGACTTGCAGGCCGAGGCGCTGGGCGCACCGCTCGAAGGTGAATTCGACGCAGCCAAGCTGGTCCGCGGCGATCTTGTTTTCTGGACGGGGCATGTCGGCATCATGGTCGATGAACGCCAATTTCTGCACGCCAGCGCGTATCATATGGAGACGGTCATCGAGCCCCTGGCAGACGCGGTCGGGCGCATCGCCGCCCTTGGTTTGGAGGTGAGCGGCGCGCGCCGGATCTAGCTGGCGGGGCTGAACGCCCATGAATGTGTATCGATCGGCCGAGGCAGCTATATCGGGCGCAGCGCGATCCGCATGGATGGTGCCGTCAGCCAGTTAGCGGTTGCCCGAAGGGGACGACCTTGTTGTCCGCGTCGTGCCCGATATCTGCGCGACCCAGATACGCGATCCCCGCCACCCCACACCAGTGCCGCGCCACCTGCTCTTCGGTTTGCTCGAAATCGGGATCGTTGGGCGAAATATCGCCGCATCGCCCAAGCATGAGTCCGGCGACCTCTCTGATGCCGGGATTGCTGGTTATGTGGAACAAGGCCCGGTCGATCCTGTACATATGCTCCGATATCTCCTCAAGCATCAGGACGTGACCTGATAGATCGGGTTGAAACGGGGTGCCGAGCAGATGGCTCAGAACGGATATGTTGAAGGCTGCCGTCTTTTTGGCGGGCGACACCGTCGCCTCGAGCGATGACGCATCGCCTTCGACGAGATAGCCAAGTGCGCGTTTGATTGCCGCCTCTCCGCCCTTGCGGTTGATGTCAGCGGGCATCGGGCCGTGGGCCAACTTTGTGAAATTTTCCCGGTAGAGAGCAGCCAAGATGCTGCCCACGTCGCTGTAGCCAAGATAGTGCTTGTCGCGCGCGGATTTCGTCAGCTTGGGCAGCGTGTCATCGATCAGCCGGCAAGAACCATATCCGCCGCGCGCGAACCACAGCGCATCGAAGCTCTCGTCGTTGGCGATCTCGACAAACGCATCGCAGCGGATAGTATCGGTGCCGGCAAAGTGGCCCGAGGACAGGAAACATTGTGGATGAAACCAAATTTCCGGCGCTTGGTCTCGATAATGGGACGCAGTTAGCTGCATCACCTTTTCGGCAATTTCCGGCTCAATGCGCGAGCCGGGCGCCACAACGCCAATTTTGAAACTTCGGTCGGTCATTCAAATGTACTTCCGTCACTCATCATTACCAGGCTGGCCGTGCCACCGGGCGCGGTCGCGCCACCTTGCCAATATCCGATGACCCGCACCAGGCGCTATTTCTTTTGCGGCGTCGGCGGCAGCGGCATGTTGCCGTTAGCGATGATTATGCACGCCAGGGGGCATGTTGTTGAAGGCTCTGACCGCTCCCTCGATCAAGGGCGGACAGCGCGGAAGTTCGACTTTCTGCGGGCCCAGGGCATCTTGCTCTATCCGCAGGACGGCAGCGGTATCTCCCATGCCGATCAAATATTGGTCACCTCGACTGCCGTCGAGGCGACAGTGCCCGATGTGGTCTCGGCGCGCCGTATCGGAGCCCGGCAGACGACACGTGCGGAACTGCTCGCAGAAATCTTTAACGCCGCCTCGCACAGCATCGCTGTTGGCGGCACCAGCGGCAAATCCACGACGACGGGCATGATCGGCTGGATTCTCGATCAGGCAGGGCGCACGCCGACGATCCTGAACGGCGCGATCATGAACAACTTCAATACGGCCGATACGCCATTTGCGAGCGCCGTGTGGGGCGATGCGGATCTTTTTGTCAGCGAAGTCGATGAAAGCGACGGCTCGATCGCGCGCTTCAGGCCCCGCATCGCGGTGCTGAACAACATCGCGGTCGACCACAAGTCGCTCGATGAGCTGCGCGCCCTATTTCGAGACTTCGTCGATACCGGCGAGATCGCAATATTGAACCTCGACAATGATGAGACCGCCGCGATTGCGGGCGAAAGGGCGGCCGATAAAAAGGTCACGTACAGCCTGAAAGATCCGCAGGCGGATCTGCGCGCGGGCGATCTCGTAGCGGCGCCGGGCGGTGTTGCATTTCACGTTAGCGAGCGGGCATCGGGCGCGACCTGGCCGGTCAATCTGCCGGTGCCTGGCCGGCACAATGTGGAGAACGCGTTGGCGGCGCTCGCTGCCGCGCGCGCCAGCGGCGTTGCGCTGGAACAGGCCTGCGCCATGCTTGGAAGCTTCAAGGGGATTCAGCGCAGGCTGGAGATCGCCGGTGTTGCCAACGGTGTCACGGTGATCGATGATTTCGCCCACAATCCGGACAAGATCAGTGCAACGTTGGCCACGCTGCATGAATTTCCGGGCCGCCTGCTGGTCATGTTCCAACCCCACGGCTTTGGCCCGCTCAGCCTAATGAAAGACGCGTTCATCGAGTGCTTCGCGGCTGGCATGGAAGACGCTGACATCTTGCTCATGCCCGAGCCGGTCTATTTTGGCGGCACGGTCGAGCGCAAGGTGACCAGTCAGGATATCGTGCGGGGTGTGGGCGCGCGAGGACGCCGGGCCCACGGCCTGGCAGACCGCAACGCTTGCGGTGAAAAGCTGCTCGAACTGGTTAGATCCGGCGACCGGATTGTGGTGATGGGAGCCCGCGACGACACGCTGTCTGAGTTCGCGGCGGACTTGCTGCGCGACCTGGGCGAACTCTCGCTCGAACCCTGAGCGGCCAAACCCCGGAAGCAGGGCATAATCCGGCCTGCCGAGTGACGCTCCTAATAGCCGCGTTTGCGCTCGACAAGGTTGGTCAGCGTACCGCCTGCCTCGAAGGCCGCGATCTGTTCCAACACATAGGCGGCAACGGCCGGTCCCTCCGAAATGCTTGCATTGTGCGGCGTGATGACGAGGCGGGGGTGGGACCATAAGGGGTCGGCCTCCGGAAGGGGTTCGGATGCGAACACGTCCAAGCTCGCGCCCCAGAGTGTTTCGCTGTCGAGCGCGCTTATGATATCGGCCTCGACCTGTAGGCCACCGCGGCCGGCATTGATCAGGACGGGGCCGGGCAGAGAGCCGTCGCGGGCGAGTTTGGAAAGAAGCCGGGTATCGAGCACGCCGCTGGTCGCCGGCGTCAGGGGCAGCAGAGCCACCAGAATGTCGGTGCGCGCCAAAAAGGCATCGAGCGCGCTCTCCCCGGCAAAGTTTTCGACGCCGTCGACTTGTTTGCTGGTTCGGCTCCAGCCCGCCACCTGAAAGCCAAGATGAGCGAGCTTGCTCGCCGAATCCGTACCCAGTTCGCCGAGCCCCATAATGCCGACGCGAACCTCTTCGGCGGCGGGTTGTGATAGCAGGCGCCAGGTTTTGGTTCGCTGCTGGTCCTGGTATTCGAGCATGCGGCGGTGATGCAGCAGCACATGGAGCACCACATACTCGCCCATGCGCATGGTGAGATTGGCATCGACCAGACGAACGATCGGAAGATCAGGCAGGGTGAGATCGTCCAACAGGTCCTCGACGCCGGCACCCGGCGAAAAGATTACTTGCAAATTCGGATAGCTGGCAAGTTCGCCAGCCGGCGGGTTCCAGGCCAGCGCATAGCGGGCGTTGTCCTTCTCGCCGTGGTCGGGCCACATGCGAATGTCGCGCTCGGGCGCCAGCGCGCGCAGCGCCCGGTCGTAGCGTTCGGGTCCCAGTCCCCTGCAGATGATGATGAGCGCCATTTCGCTACCGGCGCTCAGGTTGCCAGCGCGCCCTGATGCGACGTCTCCAGCTCGAAGGCGGCTGCCATAAGGGCCTTGGTGTAGTCGGTTTTTGGCCGCGAGAAAATCTGTGCCGCCGTACCCTGTTCGACCACCTTGCCGTTTCGCATGACAATCACGTCGTTGGCCAGTGCGCGCACGACCTTGAGGTCGTGGCTGATGAAGAGATAGGCGAGCTTGTGATTGCGTTGCAGGTCGCGCAGCAGGTCCACGATCTGGGCCTGGACGGACATGTCGAGCGCGCTTGTCGGCTCGTCCAGCATGACGAATTTGGGTTCGAGCACCATGGCGCGTGCAATGGCGATGCGCTGGCGTTGGCCGCCTGAGAATTCGTGCGGGTAGCGGTCCTGGACGTCCGCCTCCAGGCCGACTTCTTCCAGCGCATGGGCGACGCGGCCGCGCCGCTCGTCGAAGCTTAGCTCCGGCTGCTGGATGATCAGCCCTTCGCCGATGATCTGACCGATGGAGAGCCGCGGGCTCAAACTGCCATAGGGATCCTGGAAGACGATCTGCATCTCGCGGCGCAGAGGCCGCATTTCGGCTGAATCGTAGCCATCGATGCGATTGCCCACATAGGCGATGGGTCCCTCGCTCGAAATCAACCGCAGCAGCGCCAGGCCGAGCGTGGTCTTGCCCGAGCCTGATTCGCCGACGACGCCCAGGGTTTGCCCCGACCGCAGTTGAAGGCTGAGCCCGTCCACCGCCTTGATGTGGTCGACGGTGCGCCGAAGCAAACCGCGCTTGATGGGGAACCAGACCTTGAGATTCTTGGTTTCCAATACCAGCGGCGCCCGGGAATTGGACTTGGGCGGCGCGCCTTTGGGTTCGGCCGCCAGCAGGTGTTTTGTGTAGGGGTGCTTGGGGGCGGAAAAAATTCGCTTGGTCGGCCCGACTTCCACGATCTCGCCGTCGGTCATCACATTCACCCGGTCGGCCATCTTGCGGACGATGCCGAGGTCGTGGGTGATCAACAGCATCGCCATGTTGAATTCGCGCTGCAGGTCTTTGAGAAGTTTGAGGATCTGCGCCTGGATGGTGACATCGAGCGCGGTGGTCGGTTCGTCCGCGATAAGCAGATCGGGCTCGTTGGCAAGCGCCATGGCGATCATCACGCGCTGGCGTTGACCGCCGGAGAGCTGATGGGGATAGGAGCCCAACCGTTTCTCTGGCTCCTTGAGGCCGACCTTGTTGAGCAGATCGAGCACGCGGTCCTTCGCGGCGGTATCGGAGAGCCCGCGATGGACTTTTAGGATTTCCCCCACCTGGCGCTCGATCGTGTGCAGCGGATTGAGCGAACTCATCGGTTCTTGAAAGATCATCGAGATGTCGTTGCCGCGCACCTGCCGGAGCTCGCGGTCGGCCATGGCCATCAGGTCGGATCCCTTGAAACGGATCGCGCCTGAGGGGTGGGAAGCTGCCGGGTAAGGCAACAGCCGCATGATCGAGAGAGCCGAAACGGTTTTTCCCGAACCGGACTCGCCAACGAGCGCGACCGCCTCGCCTGCCTTGATGTCGAAAGAGATGTGCTTGACGGCGTGGGTCAACGTATCGGAAGAGCGGAAGTCCACAGAGAGGTCTTCGACGCTGATCAGCGGCTCCGTGCCGTGAGATTTTTGTTTCGCGGCGTTCATGAGAATGTCTTGCGCGGGTCAAGGGCGTCGCGCACGGCTTCGCCCACAAAAATGAGCAGGCTCAGCATCAGGGCAATGACGAAAAATGCCGTGAGCCCCAGCCAGGGCGCCTGCAGGTTGGACTTGCCTTGGGCCAGCATCTCGCCCAGCGATGGCGAGCCGGGCGGCAGCCCGAAGCCCAAAAAGTCGAGAGAGGTCAGCGTCGAGATCGAGCCGTTCAAGATGAATGGCATGAAGGTCAGGGTCGCCACCATGGCGTTGGGGAGCAGATGCTTGAACATGATCTTGGCGTTGGAGAGGCCCAGTGCGCGGGCGGCGGAGATGTACTCGAAATTGCGCCCTCTCAGGAACTCGGCGCGCACCACCCCGACCAGCGCCACCCAGCTGAAGAGGAGCAATATGCCGAGCAGGATCCAAAAGGTCGGCTCGATCACGGCGGCGATGATGATCAGAAGATAGAGCGCGGGGATCGACGTCCATATTTCGATGAAGCGCTGGAACAAGAGATCAGTCCAGCCGCCGAAATAACCTTGTACCGCGCCGGCCAAAACGCCGATGACCGATGAAATGATGGTGAGCGTCAGGCCGAACAGTATCGAAATACGGAAACCGTAAATGACTCGTGCGACCACGTCGCGGCCTTGATCGTCGGTGCCAAGCCAATTCTCGGCCGAGGGCGGAGCGGGCGCCGGGACGGGCAGGTTCAGATTGATGGTGTTGTAGGAATAGCGGATCGGCGTCCATATCATCCAGCCGTTCTTTTCGGCAATCAGCTCGGCCACAAAGGGGTCGCGATAGTCGGTCTCGGTCTCGAATTCGCCGCCAAAGCGGGTCTCGGCATAGCTCACAAAGACCGGCGTGTAGTAGACGCCGTCATAAGCGACCAGCAGCGGCTTATCGTTGGCGATGAGCTCGGCAAAGAGCGAAATGGAGAAAAGAACGAGAAAGATCCAGAGGCTCCAATAGCCGCGCTTGTTGGCTTTGAAGTTCTGCCAGCGGCGCGCGTTTATCGGCGAGAGCTGAAAGCGCGGTGGACGTGGCGGCGCTTGGCCGGCCGGCGCGTTCTTCTGCCGCCCCTCATCGCCGATCCGTTCCTTGACCTTCGCGTCCACGGCTACACCTCGCGGGTCTCGAAATCGATGCGCGGATCGACCCAGGTATAGGTCAGATCGGAGATCAGATTGATGATGAGCCCCAGCAGCGAAAAGATGAAGAGGGTGGCAAAGACGACCGGGTAGTCGCGGTTGACGATTGATTCGAAGGAAAGCAGACCCAGGCCGTCCAGCGAGAAAATAGTCTCGATCAGCAGCGAGCCCGCGAAGAAGGCGGAAATGAAGGCGCCCGGAAAACCGGCGATGACGATCAGCATCGCATTTCGGAAAACGTGGCGATAAAGCGTCTGGCGCTCGGTCAGGCCCTTGGCGCGGGCGGTCATCACATATTGCTTTTTGATCTCGTCAAGGAACGAGTTCTTGGTGAGGAATGTGGTCGTGGCAAAGGCCGATAGCGCCATGGCGATGATCGGCAGCGTCAGGTGCCAGAAATAGTCGGTGATCTTCCCATACCAGGGAAGCGTGTCCCAGTTCTCCGAGGTCAGACCGCGCAGCGGGAACCAATCGAGGAAAGTGCCGCCGGCGAACAAAACGATCAGCAGTACGGCAAACAGGAAACCCGGTATCGCGTACCCCACCACGATCACGCCGCTCGTCCAGACATCGAAGCGGCTGCCGTCGGACATCGCCTTGCGGATACCGAGTGGGATCGAGATTCCATAGGAAATCAGCGTCATCCAGAGACCGAGCGAAATCGAGACGGGCATCTTCTCCTTGATCAGATCGATCACAGAGACGTCGCGGAAGTAACTCTGCCCGAATTCGAAACGGGCATAGTTGGAAAGCATCAGCAGGAAGCGCTCATGGGCCGGCTTGTCGAAGCCGAACTGCTTTTCGAGCTGCTTGATGAATTCGGGGTCGAGGCCCTGGGCGCCGCGGTACTTCGAGGTGGCGGCGTCTGCGCCTCCGCCGGTCTGGGATTGGGTCTGCCCGCCGGTGCCGAAGTCGCCGCCTTGGGTGCCGCCGATACGCGCGGTGGCCGCCACGTCGGTGCCAGTCAATTGCGCAATGATGCGCTCCACCGGGCCGCCGGGTGCAAATTGCACGACGGTGAAGCTGACCAGCATGATACCGAGCAGGGTGGGTATGAACAAAAGCAGGCGTCGCAGGATGTATGCGGTCATGGGTGCCTTGTTGCGGCCTAACGACTCTCTGCCAGTTTGGCAGCTTTCAGTTTGTCATACCACCAGGTCGAAATGACGCCGCGTTTGTAGCGCGGTTTGACAGCAGGCCTGGAATACTTGTCCCAATAGACGATGTTGTGGCTGGCCTTGTACCAATGCGGAACCCAATAATGACCCGCACGCAAGACCCGGTCGAGGGCACGGGCAGCCGCCACCAGCTCGGTCCGGTTCTTGGCCGCGATCACTTTTTCGATGAGCGCGTCGACAACGGGATCGCTGATGCCCGACAGGTTGAAGCTGCCGCTGGCCTTGGCGGCCTCGGAACTCCAGAAATTGCGCAGCTCGACGCCCGGCGTCAGTTTGAGCGCATAACGCTGAACGATGATGTCGAAGTCGAAGCTCTTCATGCGGGCCTCGTACTGCGAGGGGTCGACCCTGCGGATCGACGCATTGATACCGAGCTGTTTCAGATTTTTCCCATAGGGGGCAATGACGCGTTCGAAGCTTGGCGCAAAGATCAAAAATTCGACGTCGAGCTGTTCGCCCTTGGCGTTGCCGCGCTTGCCGTCCTTGACCAGCCAGCCGGCCTCGTTCAGCAGCTCGGCGGCAGCCCGCAGATTGGCCCGGTTGCGGCCCGATCCATCCGTCTTGGGCGCGCTGTAGGCAGGCCCGAATGCGGCTGGGGGCAATTTGTCGCGATAGGGTTCGAGCAATTCAAGTTCGGCGGCATCGGGCTCGCCGCCGGCCTTCATGTCGGAGTTCTCGAAAAAGCTCTCGGTGCGTGCGTACTGTTCGTAGAACAGCTTCTTGTTGGTCCATTCGAAGTCGAAGGCGAGATCAAGGGCCTCGCGCAGGCGGATGTCCTGAAACTTCTCGCGCCGCAAATTGATGAAGAAGCCTTGGGCGCCGGAGGGACGGTCGTCGGGCAGATTGAGCAATTTGAGCTTGCCCGTATGGACCTGGGGAATGTCATAGGCGGTTGCCCAGTCGCGCGAGGTGAACTCCTCGCGCAAATCGTAGGCGCCCGCCTTCAGCGCCTCGAGTTCGGCCGTGCGGTCGCGAAAATACTCGTAGCGAAGCTCGTCGAGATTGAAGCGGCCGGAATTGACCGCCAAGTCCTTTGCCCAATAATCGTCACGCCGTTTGTAGCGCACATAGGTGCCTTGCTTGAAATCGGCGATGGCATAGGGACCAGATCCTAGCGGGGGCTCCAGCGTGCTGGCGTCGAATTTACGGGTTGCGTAATAGGCCTTTGAAAAGATCGGCAGCGTCGCCACGAAGAGCGGCAGGTCGCGGGTGCGTTCGCCGGTGAAGGTGTAGCGGACGGTTGCCCCATCGAGCGCCTCGGCCTCGGTCACGTCGCGCAGCGCCATCGCGATATTGGGATGGCCTTTCTCTTTCAGAATATTGAGCGAAAAGACAACATCGGCGGCGGTCAGTGCCGTGCCGTCGGAGAACATGGCTTCTGGACGCAAATGAAATGTCACGCTGGAGCGGTCGTCGGCGAGCTCGGCGCTTTCGGCCACCAGGCCATAGACTGCGTCGGCCTCGTCCCAGGCGCGCGTCATCAGGCTATCAAACAGCAGCTCGAGGCCTTGGGCCGCGTCGCCCCTTAGAATGTAGTTGTTGAAATTGTTGAATGTGATGCGGCCGGCCGTGCCGATCATCGACATTCGGCCGCCATCGGGCGCTTGCGGATTGACGTAGTCGAACTGGCGAAAGTCGCGGGGGTATTTGAGTTCGCCGAAGGCGGAAAGGCCGTGCGTACGCTCGCCCGAATGCGCCGGTTGGCTTATCAGCAAGGCGAGCAAGACGAAGACATATTGAATCCACCGGTGAGTGGTCATTCTGGCGCGGCTCCGCTCATCGCGACCCGGCCAATGCGTCGGCGCGGGCCTTGTCGTACCACCACAGGGTGAGGACGCCAGGCGAGACCATGGGCGTCGTCTTTGGGTTTTCGAGCTTGGCAGCGACACAAGTCATGTCGCAGTCGAGCGGAACCATCGGGGCGGAGGCCGGCTGGGCGAAACGGTCCCAATAGGCGATCCTCGTGTAGGGCGCGAACCATTGGGGCACGACAAAATGGTTCCACAGCAACACCCGGTCGAGTGCACGAGAGGCTGCCACCAACTCCTTGCGGTCCTTGGCGAAAATGATCCGGTCGATCAGCTTGTCGATGGCCGGGTTCTTGATGCCGGCATAATTCATGCTGCCCGACTCGTCGGCTGACGCCGATCCCCAATAGCTCCGCTGTTCGTTGCCCGGCGAGTGGGATTGCTGCCAACCGGCGATGATAACGTCGTAATCGAACTCTTGGGTGCGGCGCTCATATTGCGCCGAATCGATGATGCGGATCCTCGAGGTTATGCCGAGACGTTCCAGGTTGCGCACGAAGGGCTGCACCACGCGCTCGAACAGGGGTGAGACCAGCAAAAACTCGACATTCATCGCCGCCTTCGTCTTGGCGTTGGTGAGCTTGCCTTTCTCGATCGACCAGCCGGCTTCTTTCAGCAGACGGGTCGCGGCTCTCAGGTTTGTGCGGAAATTGCGCGGATCGGCGTTGGCCGGGTTCTCATAGGCCTTGCTGAAGACTTCGGGCGGCACCTGGTCCTTGACCTCGTTCAGAATCTCGAGCTCCTGACCCTCGGGCAGACCGCTCGCCGCCAGCTCGGTGTTGGAGAAATAGCTCGTGAGGCGCTGGTACTGGCCATAGAACAGATTCTTGTTGGCCCATTCGAAGTCGAAAGCCAGGTTGAATGCGCGGCGCACGCGCGGGTCGGCGAACTTGTCCCGGCGGAGATTGAAAATGAATGCCTGCATTGGCTGGGCGCGGTTCAAGTAGTACTTCTTGCGCTGAACCCAGCCCTGATTGGCAGCCTTGAAGTCATAGGCCGTTGCCCACTCCTTCGAACTGGTCTCGGTCCGGTAGTCGAGCCGGTCGGACTTGAAGGCTTCGAGTGCGACCGTCGAGTCGCGGTAATACTCGAAGCCGATCTCGTCGAAATTGTATTGGCCCCTGTTGGCAGCCAGATCCTTGCCCCAATAATCAGCAACGCGCTCATAGACGATCGAGCGGCCGGGCTTTGCTTCCTTGATGCGGTAGGGGCCCGAACCCAAGGGTGGCTCAAGGGTCGTCTTCAACAGGTTGCGCGCCTCGCCCTTGCTGTTTGAGCCGGTCCAGTGATGCTTGGGCAGCACCATCAGCTGACCAACGATCATCGGCAGCTCGCGGTTGTTCTTGCTATCGAAGGTGAACGTCACTTGCCCGGGACCGGAGCGTTCGGCTCGCGTGACGTTCTTGTAGTAGAAGGCCATTCGCGGATGGGCCTTCTTGGCCGTATCGAAGGAAAAAATCACGTCATCGACCGTGATCGGTTTGCCGTCGTGCCAGCGCGCGGTATCGCGCAGCTTGAAGGTGACGGATGAGAAATCATCCGGGTGGCTTACCCACTCAGCGATCAGGCCGTAGGAGGTCGAGGGCTCCTCCAGGCTGTCATACATCAGGGTTTCGTATATCAGGCTCAGACCGACGGCTTGCTCTCCCTTGAAATAAATTGGGTTGAGGCTGTCGAAACTCCCCACGGCGCTGAGCCGGACGGCGCCGCCCTTGGGCGCATTGGGGTTGGCATAATCGAAGTGGCTGAAGCCTGGAGCGTATTTCGGTGTGCCGATCAGCGAGAGCGCGTGATGTCTGGCGTCATCGGAGCCGGCGGGAAGTACGGCGGCAAATTGAAGCGCGATGATGGCGATGGCGGCCGCGAGGTAAGAGCGCAGAAACATTAGAAAAACCTTGGAGCTTGGTTGCGCTGCCAATGATGGTCACTCGGCTTGCCGCTGCCAAGTTACAATTTGACCATCTCGCATTCCGGCCGCGTCTTTTGTCAGCGCGCCTCGGCGGAGGAGCTTTTTTTGCGGGCGTTCGCGCTTGGTGTTGCGGTCCGGCAACGGCAGAATTGTTGCGGGCTCTTGGGGTTCGGCCGCATCGATGCTGCCGGTGGGGTCGGGATCGCTTGCTGCTGGTGGTTCTGGTTCGCCACTCTTCTGGGTGGCCGATTTCGGTTCGGGGTCGGCCACGGCGTCGCCATCGGAGCCGGCGTCGTCGGCTGCCGCTTTCTCGGCCGCGGGCTGCACCGGTTTGGCGCTAGGCAATGGTAAGGGCGAGGAGCTCAAATTACGAAGATAGACGATCAGATCGGCGCGCTGACTGCTGTTTTTGATGCCGGCAAAGGACATCTTGGTACCGGGCACATATCCCTTGGGGTCGGCGATATAGGCGTCAAGTTCCTCGAAACTCCATTGGCCCTTGGCCGCGAGCGCGCTCGAAAAAGCGTAGCCTGATACCGAGCCTGCTTTGCGGCCGACGATGCCGTAAAGATTGGGGCCCACCCGGCTGGGTCCGCCGGAATTGAATGTGTGGCAGCTGGCGCATTTTTTGGCGACCCTTTCGCCCTTGCCAGCGTCCGCGACGCTTAAATTCTGAGCCAGTGTCGGTTGAGGCTTGCCGTCGTTGGCTGCCACACTGCCGCCTGCCGCGCCGTCATCTTCGCCGGTTGCGATGACATAGCCCGGTTTTTCGGGCACGACCGGGTGAAAAACCAGGTTGGAGACGGTGCGTGCACCGAACATGGCGAGCAGGGCGAACAACACTGCGCCGGCAATCTTGTTGAATTCAATGGCATTCATTGCAGAAGGTCTCTCAATTCCCCTGGGTTCGCGGCGCTGCCGCAAGCTTCCCAATTTTCGGTTGCAGACTATAGAGCCAGATTGCAGCGTTTCAACTCGCCAATCGCAGTATCGGCGTGATACCGATTGTCGCGCCATGAAAGAAATTCGATTGAGCAGGCCATGAGTGAAGTTTTTGTTGTGATTCCAGCACGTTTGCAGGCGACCCGGTTGCCGCAAAAGCCGCTTGAGCCGATCGCCGGCGAGCCGATGATCGTGCATGTCTGGCGGCGCGCCTGCGAAGCCGATGCGGGCCCAGTGGTGGTGGCGACCGATTCGCTCGATATCGCCGATGCGGTCGAGGCGGCTGGCGGGCGGGCCGTGTTAACGTCGGATCGCCACACCAGCGGCAGCGACCGGGTGCACGAAGCGGTGTGCAAGATCGATCCCGACGGGCGCTACGATCTGGTGCTGAACCTGCAAGGCGATCTGCCGACGCTGGAGCCGAACCTGCTCCTGGCGTGCGTTGCGCCGCTGACCGGAGGCGATGCGGATATCTCTACGTTGGCTGCCGAGATCGTCGATGAGGCCGAACGCGATGACCCGCACGTGGTCAAGGTGGTCGGCACGCCGGGAGCCGCGCCCGGCGTTTTACGGGCGCTCTACTTCACCCGCGCCAACGCGCCCTATGGCGAGGGACCGCTGTATCACCATATCGGTCTCTATGCGTTTCGCCGAAAAGCACTCGAGCGTTTCGTCGCTCTGCCGCCCTCGACGCTCGAGACGCGCGAGCGGCTCGAACAGCTGCGCGCGCTTGAAGCCGGCATGAGGATCGACGTGGCGCTCGTTGACACGGTGCCGATCGGTGTCGATACTCCCGCCGATCTTGAGCGGGCACGCGCCATGCTCGAACAGCAGGGCTGACCCGCAAACCGCCAACCTTTCCGCGGCACCGCTCATGACACAACCCAGAGACACGACAATCGTTTATCAGGGCGAGCCCGGCGCCAATTCCCATCTGGCTTGCCTGCACGCCTATCCCGACATGACACCGGCGGCCGCGCACACGTTCGAGGACGCAATCGCCGCCGTTCAATCGGGCACCGCAGGCTTGGCTATGATCCCGATTGAAAATTCGGTCGCGGGCCGCGTCGCCGACATCCATTACCTGTTGCCCGAATCGGGCCTTTATATCGTGGCCGAGCATTTCGAGCGGATCCGCCACCAATTGCTCGCGCTGCCCGAGGCCAAGCTGGAAGACCTCAAGACCGTGCACAGCCACACCATGGCCCTCGGCCAGTGCCGGGTGGCAATGCGCGATATGGGTCTTGATGCCGTGCCGGAGGCCGATACCGCCATGTCGGCGCGGATGGTCAAGGACTCCGGCGATCTTACGATGTCGGCGATCTCGACGGAGCTGTCGGCGGAAATTTACGGCTTGAAAATATTACGCCGCGATGTCGAAGACGCCGAGCACAACACCACGCGCTTCGTCATATTGGCGGACGAGCCGCAGGTGGCCGAGCGCGGCAAGGGCCCGGTGCTCACCACTTTCGTCTTCAATGTGCGCAACGTGCCGGCCGCGCTCTATAAGGCGATGGGTGGCTTTGCCACCAACGGCATCAACATGACCAAGCTCGAATCATACCAACTCGGCGGCTCCTTCAATGCGACAATGTTCTACGCCGACATAGAGGGCCACCCGGACGATCGCTCCGTCCAGCTCGCCATGGAGGAGTTGGATTTCTACACCGAGGAAGTGCGGGTGCTGGGAACCTACCCGGCCAGTCCTTTCCGCGCGGCGCTCAAAGATGAGGCGGCCGCAACTGAGGCTGCGGGCCAGGACGCCAAGCCCGGCTAAGACGTCTTATCGGCCGCGAAATGATTGATCAGCGCGCGCGCAATCGAGAGCTTGCCCGGGATGTCGATGCCCTCGCGGTGCTCGCCGGCGATCATCTGACGCACTTCGTCGCGGCTGAACCAGCGGACATCTTCAAGTTCGTTTTCGTCGCAGGTGATCGTTGAAGACAGAGCCTCGCCCCAGCAGCCGATCATCAGCGAGTGGGGAAACGGCCAGGGTTGCGAGCCGAGATAATCGACACGCCCGACCACGATCCCCGATTCTTCCAACGTCTCGCGGCGGACCGCGTCCTCGATGTCTTCGCCGGGTTCCACGAAGCCCGCCAGAACAGAATAGAATCCCTCGCGAAAACCGCTGTGACGCCCGAGCAAACAGCGTTCCCTATCGGAGATCAACATGATGACGGCGGGATCGGAGCGCGGGAAAATGCTCTGGCCGCAGGCCCAACAGGTGCGCCGCCATCCGGCATCGCGCACCAGCGTGCGGGCGCCGCAGCGGCCGCAGCAGCGGTGGGAGCGATGCCAAGCGGCAAGCGAGCGTGCCACGCCAACGATTGAGAGTTCGTCGGGCGCCAGTGCGGCCTCGACGGCGAGCGTGCGTAAATCGGCGAGCGGCTCGAATTGGGTGAGCTTGGATTTGTGCGTGGCGGTTTGGGCGGCGCCGAGGATCTCGACGAAACGAGCGTGACCGGCCTCGTCGAGACCGAGGAAAATCGTTTCTTCGGGCTCCAGACCGAGATCGGCCAGCGCGCCGCTTGCGATCCAGTGTAAGGCGGCGTTTTCGCGTTCCAGACCCTGCTTGAGGGAAACCTTGAGATCTGCCATCAGCAGCACCCGGGATGTGGGCTTGGCGTAATGCCGGGCGACGAGGTCCGCATCGGCGCGACTGACGGCGACACGGTCCAATGTGCGGATCGACGCGACGGTAGGAAAGGGCAGGGTCGCGTTTTGAATTGGTCCCTTTTGCATCTGGTTCGTCCGGTCACCACATTTGGGCCGCCTTGGGCGGCTCTGTATACATATTGTGGCGAGAGAGCATGCTATGACAAGGCGGCGGGCGGAGCGCTCGCACGCCCAGCGAATGAAGCTTGTCAGCGCGCCTGATCTGACGTTTATACTCCGGCCCGGGAGGTTGGCGGCAGACGGGTCTCTCGCCAACCGGGTCAGGTCCGGAAGGAAGCAGCCCTAACGAGTCAGGCACGGGTTGCATGTCCAGCCTCCCACTTCCGCGTGCCGGAACCAGAGCGCAACGGCGCGCCCACGTGCCCCGGCGGCTATTGCGAATGAAAGGCGTCTGAGACAGCGCGCACAATGGCATCACGCACAGAGTCGAAATCAAAACCTAAGGTGGGCAGCGGCAAGGCAGCCGTGGCGGCCCGCGCCGCCCAGAAAGAGGCGGCAAGTCCCGGTCCCCAAACCGACGTGGAGGGCGGGGGCGCCTATACGGTTCTGGCGCGCAAGTACCGCCCCCAGACGTTCGACGATCTGGTCGGCCAGGACGCCATGGTCAGAACACTGTCGAACGCCTTTTCCAGCGGCCGAATTGCCCAGGCCTATATGCTGACCGGTGTGCGCGGTGTCGGTAAGACGACGACGGCGCGTATTCTCGCCCGGGCGCTCAACTATGAGGGCCCCAAGGGCGATGCCGGACCGAGCCTAGATATGCCGGAGCTCGGCGAGCATTGCGCCGAGATCATGGCCTCGCGCCACATCGACGTGCTCGAAATGGACGCGGCCTCCAACACCGGCATCGACGATGTGCGCGAGATCATCGAGAGCTCGCGCTACAAGCCGGCTCGCGCGCGCTACAAGGTCTACATCATCGACGAAGTGCACATGCTCTCGAAGGCTGCCTTCAACGGCCTGCTGAAAACCCTCGAGGAGCCGCCCGAACACGTCAAATTCATTTTTGCCACCACAGAGGTGCGTAAGGTGCCCGTCACCGTGCTCTCGCGCTGCCAGCGTTTCGACCTGCGGCGCATCGATGTGGAGACGTTGATCGAGCATTTTCAGACCATCGCCGGGCTCGAAGGCAACGAGCTGGCGGCCGAGGCCGTCGCGCTCATCGCGCGCGCCGCCCAAGGATCCGTGCGCGACGGGCTGTCGCTGCTCGATCAAGCGATTGCGCACGCCGGCGGAACGGTCGAAGCCGCCGACGTGCGCGCCATGCTCGGATTGGCCGAGCGCGGCCGCGTGTTCGATCTGCTTGAGGCGGTGCTCGCCGGTGATGCGGCTGCTGCGATCACGACGCTTGATGCGCTTTATTCCGACGGTGCGGAACCATCGGAGGTCATCGCCGATCTGGCGGATGCGGTGCATGTCGTCACGCGCGTCAAGGCGGCGGGCGAGAAGCTCGCCGATCCGACCTCGAGCGAGGC
>Ga0315336_1001185_pt1 | contig 54921 bp, 56 predicted proteins | sample ASW5metaG_FD_204512 | JGI IMG/M metagenome (GOLD analysis project Ga0315336, IMG submission 204512) | Ammonia-oxidizing marine archaeal communities from Monterey Bay, California, United States - ASW #5 | ecosystem: Environmental > Aquatic > Marine > Intertidal zone | place: USA: California...
GATCCCCCAGCCCGGCGGGCGGCATTGGCCCCGGCCATCAATCCCTGGGCCGCGGCTTCTTCATAGCCCGTGGTGCCATTGATTTGCCCGGCCAAAAACAGCCCGCCGATGCGGTGAGTCTCCAGGCTAGGGCGGAGCTCCCTGGGGTCAACGAAGTCATATTCAATGGCGTATCCGGGTCGCAGAATGTCGGCAGCCTCCAGCCCCGGGATCGACCGGACCAGGGCCAACTGCACGTCCTCGGGCAACGCCGTGGAAATGCCGTTGGGATAGATAGTGTGGCCATCCAGGCCTTCGGGTTCCAGAAAAATGTTGTGGCTGTCCCGGTCTCCAAATCGCACGACTTTATCTTCGATAGAGGGGCAATATCGGGGCCCCTGGGATTCGATTTGCCCGGAATACATGGGCGACCGCGCCAAGTTGTCCTGGATGATCCGGTGCGTGGCCGGGGTGGTCGCGGTTATGTGGCAAGGAATTTGAGGGCCCCTGATCGCGTCGGTCAGGGTCGAGAACGGCACTGGCGGCTCGTCCCCCGGCTGAACTTGGAGGTCGTCAAACCGAATGGTGCGGCCATCCAAGCGCGGTGGGGTTCCGGTCTTTAAACGTCCCAGCCGAAACCCAGCCCGATCAAGGGTTTTCGAAAGGCCCAGCGCCGGAGCCTCCCCGTCCCTGCCCGCCGGGATTTGGGTGTCCCCAAGGTGGATCATGCCGCTTAAAAATGTGCCGGTGGTCAGCACGACGCTGGTGGACCGAATGGTCGCGCCGTCGCCGGTGCGGACCCCAACAACCCGCGCGTCGGCACCGGACCCATCGATGACCAGGTCTTCCGCGCCGCCCTCGGCCACCTTCAAATTTTCCTGCCCAGCGATTTCCGATTGCATTGCCCTGGCATACGAGCGCCGGTCCATCTGGGCACGCGGTCCCCGCACCGCTGGGCCCTTGGATCGGTTCAGCATGCGGAACTGGATCCCCGCGGCATCCGCCACCCGCCCCATCAAGCCATCTAGGGCGTCCACTTCCCGCACTAGATGGCCTTTGCCCAACCCGCCAATGGCGGGGTTACACGACATGGCGCCGATGGTGTCGACCCGGTGGGTCAGCAACAAAGTGCGAGCGCCATATCGGGCGGCGGCGGCGGCAGCCTCGCACCCCCCATGGCCAGCACCGATGACCACTACGTCACAGGCCGCGCCATCGATTTCAGTGACGGGGTTGATTGATTTGGCGTGCTTATCAGTCATAAATCGCTTATTTACCAATGCAGAAGTCTGCAAACACAATATCTAGTAGGTTATCCACATCGACCCGCCCGGTGATGCGCCCCAAGGCCCGGGCCCCCAGGCGTAATTCTTCGGCTGATATTTCGACCCCTGTGGTGTCCTTCGTGGCCAAAAAGGCGCGGAGGTGGCCAACGCAGGCGACCAGGGCGTCGCGGTGACGGGCCCTGGTGAGCCACGATTGTCCGCCTAAGCCCGCTTTTTCGGCCGCCTTTTGCCCTAACCGTTCGACCAAATCATCAAGCCCTGAACCGGTTTTGGCGGAAACGAAAAGAGGGTCGCCCGGCGCGCCGGTGCCGCCGTCCATCAAATCGGACTTGTTGACCACCACAAGGGTATCCCCATCAATCATGTCTGCGGTTTCGGCGTCCTGGTGTGGCCATTTGGACCCGTCAAACAGTGCGATTTTCACGTTCGCGGCTTGCGACTGAGCGCGGGCACGGCGCACCCCTTGGGCCTCAACATCCTCACTGACATCCCGCAAACCCGCGGTATCCGCCAGGATCACGGGGTAGCCCGCCAAATCCAAATGGACTTCCAAGACATCCCGAGTGGTCCCAGCCATTGGCGAAACAATGGCGGCGGCGCGCCGTGCCAACCGATTCAACACGCTGGATTTCCCCACATTCGGCGCGCCGATCAATACCATACTGACGCCGTCGCGCAGGCGCTCCCCCCGGTGGCGATCGGCCAGTTGGCACTCCATGGGGCCAATGACGGCCTCAATTCTGGCGGCAGCGGCGGGCAGGATATTGGGAGGTAATTCTTCGTCGGCAAAATCGATTGCGGCCTCGATATGGGCCAGGGCGCCCATGACCTCGGTGCGCCAGGCGTCCACGGTCCGACCCATTTCGCCCTCCATCTGGCGGATGGCTTGGCTGCGCTGGGCCTCGGTTTCGGCATCAATAGCGTCGGCCAGGCCTTCGATTTGGGTCAGATCCAATTTGCCATTGTGGAACGCCCGGCGGGAAAACTCCCCAGGATCCGCGGGGCGCAGGCCGGGCTGAGCCCCAACAGCGGCCAGCAATGCCGATACAATGGCCGGGCCACCATGGACGTGCACCTCTACCACGTCTTCACCGGTGACGCTGGCCGGGGCGGGAAACCACAACACCAGTCCACGGTCGATCAATTCCCCAGATGGCCCACGGATGGGTGCCAGAGCGGCAAAGCGCGGCTGGGGCAATGACCCAGTCAGGGCTTTCAACGCTGGGCCGGCATTGGGGCCAGAAACCCGCACCACCGCGATCCCGGCTTTGTCCCGACCGCTGGATAGGGCGAAAATTGTGGGCGCTAATTCAAGCATCAAATTCAAGCATCCGCGCTAGGTGTGGCGGGCAGGCGCAGACGATCGACCCGGTCGTCGTCGATCACGTGGCGCTGCAAAATTTCGTCAATGTCCGCCTCTGACTCGCATGTGTACCAGACCCCTTCCGGATAAATCACCATGGTCGGGCCCAGTTCACAACGATCCAAGCACCCCGCTGCATTGATGCGCACGTCGTTCAGGTCCAGCTCTTTCGCGCGCTTTTTCATGTATGTACGCATGCGCACGGAACGCTTTTCCCAGCAGCAGCCCTTTGGGTCACCTTCCGGGCGCTGGTTTGTGCAGATAAAAACGTGCTTTCGATAGTACTGCGACATATGTTTTTCCCATGCCCAACGCGCTTGCCCACGCCACCAGCCCCTATTTGCGCCAGCACCAGGACAATCCCGTGGATTGGCGGCCCTGGACAGCCCAGGCTCTGGCCGCCGCCAAAGCCTTAGACAAGCCCATCTTGCTGAGCATCGGCTATGCCGCGTGCCATTGGTGCCACGTCATGGCACACGAAAGTTTCGAAGACCCGGCAATCGCCCGGCTCATGAACTACAACTTCGTGTGCGTCAAGGTCGACCGCGAAGAACGCCCCGATTTGGACCATATATACCAATCGGCGCTGGCTGCAATGGGCGAACACGGGGGCTGGCCTTTGACCATGTTTTTAACCCCGGACGGCGCGCCATTTTGGGGTGGAACATACATCCCGCCGGAGCCCCGATGGGGCCGACCTGGGTTCCCCGATTTGCTGCGCCACATTGCAAAAGTTTTCCGGGACTCTCCGGACAAAATTATCGCCACCACAGAGGAACTTGCCAGCATTCTGCGGGCCAATATTGATCGCGTCTCGGCGGCCCAAACAGGCCGATCGAGCCCAGACGTGAACGCCAAAGCTGAATGGCTGGCCGGCATCATGGACACAATCAACGGGGGGTTTCCCGGTGCACCAAAATTCCCCATGGCCATGACCTTGGATTTTTTGTGGCGGGGCTTTTTGCGCACCGGTGACCGGACGATGGAAACAGCGGTGACCGTGGCCTTGGACCGCATGGCCCAGGGCGGCATCTATGACCACCTAGGCGGTGGGTTTTCCCGCTACGCCACCGACGACCGGTGGCTGGTCCCGCATTTTGAAAAGATGCTGTACGACAACGCCTTGTTGTTGGGGGTTCTGTCCAACACCTGGGCACACAATGCAAGTCGTCTGTACGAAGCCCGGGTGCGGGAAACGGTGGACTGGGCGCTACGGGAAATGACTGCCGAGGGCGGGGGATTTGTGTCGTCGTTCGATGCGGATTCCGAGGGCGTCGAGGGCAAATTTTATGTGTGGAGTTCAGAAGAAATCGAAGGGGTTCTCGGCACCGACGCAAAAAATTTTGGCCGTGCCTACGATGTGTCGGAGGCGGGGAATTGGGAAGATCAGACAATTTTGAATCGCAGCAGCGCCCCGGAATTGGGGGATGCTGGTTATGAGGAATCCCTGGCAGCCATGCGGGCAAAATTGTTTGCCGTACGGGCGACACGCATCGCCCCCGATCGCGACGACAAAGTGTTGGCCGATTGGAACGGCCTGATGATTGCTGCTTTGGCAAGGGCATCCATCACGTTCCAGGAACCCGAATGGTTGGCCGCGGCGGCACGAGCCTTTGATCATGTGCGTGGGTCGCAATCCGCTGACGCACGCCTGTGCCATTCGTCACTGGAGGCCGCCGCCAACCGTGTTTCGTTTTTAACCGATTATGGGGCCATGGCTGGTGCCGCATTGGCGTTGTTCGAAGCCACTGGGCAGGCCGATTATGTGATCCAAGCCGAACGCTGGATTGATGTGTTGGATGATCAGTTCTTGGACACTGAAAACGGCGGGTACTTTTTTACGGCGGCGGACGGAGACGCACTAATCCTGCGCCCCCGCCACGCCATCGATGATGCCACGCCGTCCGGCAACGCCTTGGTCACCGATGCTTTGGCCCGGCTGTATTATTTGACCGGCAAGGACGCCTACCGCCTACGCGCCGAATCCATCCACCGGGCGTTCACCGCCACCGAAGATCACGATGTTGTGGGCTTGGTATCGCTTTTGAATGCCGCCGAGGTTTTGCAAACCGGTTTGGAAATTGTCGTCATCGGCGACCCGGACGATGCCAACGCCCAGGCGTTGATACATGGGGCCCATGTGTCCGCCCCGCCCCACCGGATTTTGCATTGGGTTGCGACAGATCAAGATTTACCGTCGGATCACCCGGCCTGGGGAAAGTACCAACTTGACGCCAGGGCAACCGCTTTCGTATGCATCCTTCAGTCTTGTTCGCTGCCCATTACCGACGTCCACGCGTTAAAATCTCACCTCACAATGACCATTCAGGAGAACCAATCATGATCCAGCCCGCACACTCCGCGCGCATTACGGTTCCGTCTCCGGTTGGAAATCTAACACTTAGCGAACGGGACAGTGTGATCGTTGCTCTGGCTTGGGGCAATGGTGGCCACAGCACCAGCACCCCCCTCCTTAGGGCCGCCGCCGATTGGCTGGGCGGCTACTTCGCGGGAAAATTCACATCCCCCGTGGATCTGCCCATGGCCCCCGCTGGCAGCGAATTCCAGCGCCGGGTTTGGCAGGTCATGATTGATATCCCACCGGGCAAAACCGTGACCTATGGGGACGTCGCTCGGCAGCTTGGGTCCTCCCCCCGGGCCGTGGGCGGCGCTTGTGGCGCCAACCCCATTCCCATCTTGACCCCCTGCCACCGGGTTGTCGGGTCAAACGGCGGACTTGGTGGGTATTCCGGGGCCGGTGGATTGCCGACAAAACGCGCGTTGCTTGACCTAGAAACGACAGGAGCGCCCCTTTTAAGGGCTGCCTAGGCAAACTTTATGGCTCAAAACCCCAATACAGAATCGAACAGATTGCAGCTTGCCCGGGACGCCCTGGCCGCCGGCCGGGTTGGCGATGCCGAAACAGCTGTGCGTGGGGTTCTCAGCCTCAACGATACAAATAGCGAGGCGGTACATTTATTGGGTGTTATTGCCCTGCAAACTGGTCAAACGACGGCGGCGGAAAAACACTTTCGCGACTCAATCATTATCAATCCCGCGAATGCCGAATCTCACATGAACTTGGGCATCGCCCTGAACATATTGGGCCGCCGGGATGAAGGCCGGGCGTCGTTGGAACTGGCGGCAGAGATTAAACCGACCAATGGCCAGGCCCATTACAATTTGGCCATGGCTGAGCTGGATAACGGCAATGTGGACAAGGCTCTGGAACGCATGGAGCGGGCGGTACGATTAGAGCCAAAATCCACCAACATGCACACCAGCCTGGGCGGGATGTTACTGCAAAGGGGCGAAACCGAAGCAGGGTTGAAGCATTTTCGCCGGGCCGTGGCTTTGTCCCCCAACAGTGCGGTGGTCCACAACAATTTGGGTGGCGCTGTGCAGCACACCGGCGACCACGAAGGCGCCGTGGCTCACTTTCGCAAAGCCCAAGAACTGGACCCGGAAGATTCCGATCCGGCGTTGAACATCGCCAATTCGTTCTCGGCCCAACGCAAGACCGACGAAGCCATCCACATGTACGAAGAAGTCATCGAACAAACTCCGGACAGCATCGGCGGGTTCAACAATTATGGACTGGCTTTGCGGTACCAGGGCCGGTTTTCGGACTCCATCGCCGCATTGGAACAAGCGTTGGAATTCGCCAAACCGGATTCGCGGATTACCTCGAACTTGGCCGAAACATTGTCGCAATCCGGCCGCGGCGGCGACGCCTTGGCGGTGTTGCGGACTCATATGGAACAGGCCCCCGATGACGGCACGGCCAACCAAATCGGCCAGACGTTGGTTGCCTTGGGAGACTTCGATGGCGCGGTCGATGTGTATATCGATGCTTTGGCGCACAATCCAAAAAATCTGGTCGCTCTGTCGGCGTTGGCCGATCTTGGCGATTACGAATTGACCGATGAGCAACAAGCCACGTTGAAATCCGCGGCGTCAAACGACGGCCCCGCCAACGAAAAAATCCGCGCCGCCTTGGCACTGGCACGCTGGCATGACCGCCGGGGCGAGGTGGCCGATGCAGCGTTGTTGCTGCAATCGGTCGCAGAAATCCGTCGCCCAATTCCGCCGTTTGATTTGGAGTCCTACAACGCTGAAATCGCAAAAATCATCGACACCTTCGATGCCGATTTTTTTGCCAGCCGCTCCGAATTTGGGGCCCCATCTGACCTGCCGATTTTTGTGGTTGGCGCGCCACGTTCGGGGGCCACGCTGGTGGAACAAATCATTGGCGCCCACCCGGACGTTCACGCCACCGGCGAGCTGATGGATATTTTTCGTCTTGGCCAACAGCTACCCCACATGATCGAACCCGGTTCGGAATTCCCCAGCTGTATGACCAAATTGGAGGTGGAGCGGGCCGGCGAGATGGCAAAAACGTTGGTGTCACGTCGCCAAGAATTGGCGCCTAACGCCAAGCACATCGTCGACAAAAGTGCATCGTATTCCCAGGTTTTAGGCCTGGTCAAAACGATGCTGCCAAAAGCCCACGTGGTCCACGTGACCCGCGACCCCATGGACCAATGCCTGTCTTTGTATTTCCATGATCTTGCGGCCAAGTTCCCCTATGCATCCGATCTTGGTTCGTTGGGGGGCCACGCCAAGACCTTCGCCCATGTCATGGATCATTGGAAATCAGTGATGGATATTCATACCGTGGCTTATGAAGATCTTGTCGCCGACCCCGAATCAGCAGCACGTGGTGTCATCGAATCCTGTGGCCTGGCCTGGGATCCGGCATGTTTGGATTTCCAATCGGCGGACGGGATGGTTGTTTCCGCAACACCATGGCGGGTGCGCCAGCCAATCGATGCCAGCGCGGTGAGCCATTGGAAAAAGTACGAAGCGCTGTTGGGTCCGTTGAAAGAGGCGCTAGGCTAACTCCTAGACTGTTCAACTTGCGGGCCTCGGCAGCCCCAATTTGATCGGGTTAGGTATTCATCGAATCGAAGAATTCGGAATTGGTCTTGGTGTGCTTCATCTTGCCCAACAAGAATTCCATGCCGTCGATGACCCCCATGGGGTTCAAAATCCGTCGCAGTACCCACATCTTTGACAGTGTCCCCTTGTCCACCAACAGCTCTTCTTTGCGGGTGCCGGACCGGGTGATGTCGATGCTGGGCCAAGTGCGTTTGTCGGAAAGCTTGCGATCCAGAATGATTTCCGAATTGCCGGTGCCTTTGAATTCTTCGAAAATCACTTCGTCCATGCGGCTGCCGGTCTCGATCAGCGCTGTTGCAATGATGGTCAACGACCCGCCGTTTTCGACGTTGCGGGCGGCACCAAAAAAGCGTTTCGGGCGTTGCAGGGCGTTGGCATCCACGCCGCCGGTTAGCACCTTTCCCGATGACGGCACCACAGTGTTATAGGCCCGGGCTAACCGGGTGATGGAGTCCAACAAAATCACCACATCGCGGCCGGTTTCCACTAGCCGCTTGGCTTTTGCGATCACCATTTCCGCCACCTGAACGTGGCGGGTGGCCGGTTCGTCAAAGGTCGAGCTCACCACTTCGCCATTCACCGACCGGCGCATATCGGTGACTTCTTCCGGGCGCTCGTCAATCAGCAAAACGATCAGATAGGTTTCTGGGTGATTGGTGGCCACAGACTTGGCGATGTTTTGCAACATCATGGTTTTGCCAGTGCGCGGCGGCGCCACGATCAACGCCCGTTGGCCCTTACCCAACGGCGCAACCAGATCGATCACCCGGGGCAGTGGATCGGATTTTTCTTCATTTTCCCGTTCCATGGTGAAGCGTTCTTCCGGATACAACGGGGTCAAATTGTCAAAGTTCACTTTGTGGCGGGATTTGTCGGACTCTTCGAAATTGATGGTTTTGACCCGCAGCAAAGCGAAGTATCGCTCGCCTTCTTTGGGGGCGCGAACTTCGCCTTCCACCGTGTCGCCGGTGCGTAACCCAAATCGCCGGACCTGGCTGGGGGACACATAAATGTCCGCCGGACCCGGCAGATAATTGGATTCTGGCGACCGTAAAAACCCGAAACCGTCCTGCAAAATTTCCAAAACGCCGGTGCCGGTGATCTCGACATTGTCATCGGCTAATTGCTTCAGAATGGCGAACATCATGTCCTGAGTTCGCATGGACGAGGCATTTTCAACGTTATGCTCCTCGGCGAACGCCAGCAGCTCGACGGGGGATTTCAATTTTAGTGTTTGAAGATTCATGGCTGATTTTGTGGCTTTCATTTGCCGCCCGTCCGGGCGCAAATTCATTGGTGAACGTGGGATTGCGCCGGAAAGGCGCCCCGCCCGAAACCGGGCTCAACTGATGGGATTCTAGATAGATGTCTTGGCGTAATCCGGTGGCTTGCCCACCGCACCGAAAATCCTACTAATCCATGTAGTCAATCACTTCGCCGAAGTCAAATGCCCCAGCCGAGGACACGGGATGTTGATTTAGAACGGTTTGATGACAACCATAATGACAATCACGATCATCATCACCGTCGGGACCTCGTTGATTAGCTTATAAAATCGCGCCGTGTGCCTGTTGCGGTTACCTGCAAAGTGCCGCCGCCATCGGGACAAAAGACCGTGCAGGGCGCTTAATGCCAGCACCAACGTTGCCTTGACCCACGGCCAGCCCATGGCCCAATCGACAATGCCCGGGGTCAGCACCAACAAAATTCCGAAAATCCACGCCGCGATCATCGCCGGGTTGATGATGGCCCGCAACAACCGCCGCTCCATGATCTTGAAGGTTTCGGACTTGTCCGATCCCACTTCCGCTTCGGCGTGATAGGCGAACAGCCGGGGCATATAAAACATCCCAGCCATCCAGGCGATAATCGAAATGATGTGTCCGGACAAAATCCATGGGTACCAGTCTGACAGCCACGCCATCTAAATTGCCCCTTCGTTCTGGCCACACATGGGGCTAGGGCACAAACGCCCCAACACTGATACACAAGCCCCCAGATCACCGTTCACGGCGTCACGCACCATCCCAGCCAATCCCTGAATAAACGCCTCGGACACCCCCAAACTGGGGGCGCGGAAATAAGCCGGCACGCCGACACCCTCGGCCATGGTTCGGTATTCAATATCCAGTTCCACCAAGGTTTCTGAATGTTCCGATACAAAAGCGATGGGCACAACCACCACAGGCGACTTGGCGGCCCCGGCCCGGCGAATTTCATCATCCGTTGACGGGCCAATCCATTCCAGCCGACCCACCCGGCTTTGATAACAGAGGGACCATTCCTGATCCGCCAATCCCAATTCTGTGGCAACCGCCCGGGCCGTTTGCCGGGTGTGATGGGCATAGGGATCCCCCGCATCAGAAATGCGCTTGGGCAACCCGTGGGCCGAAAATAACACCGTTGGGGCGCCGACAGCCCTGGCTTGGGCCACCAACGGCGCGATGATCTTCACCTGAGCCTGGATAAACCATGGCTGGGTGCCATAACAGCCGATCAGTTGGGTGGGGACATCGACGACTTTAGCGATCTTGCGCCATTCCTCCACCGACGATTCTGTGGTGGTGGTGGAATATTGGGGATACAGGGGCAATAAAACGATCCGGTCCGGGCCGAAAGCCCGCAAATCGGCTAGCGCTACGGCAGCCCGGGGGTGCCAATATCGCATGGCGATGATCGTCTTCACCGACCCCATCTCCCCGCCAAGATCACCGAAAGCCGCTTCCAGCGCCGCCGCTTGGGCCTTGGTTTCCGCCAAAATCGGTGATGATCCACCAATATGCCCATAAATTTCCCGGGCCACTGGCGCCCGACGGCGAGCGATGGATTGGGCCAATAGCCAACGAAATGGCTGGCCTATGCGCAAAATGGCTGGATCGCTGAACAAATTGATCAGAAACGGCAAGACCGCTTCGGGGCCATCCGGGCCACCCAAATTGAACAGCACCACCGCTGTTTTGGACGCATCGGAGGGATCGGTCACACTTGGTGCACCAAGTCGATCAATTGGCCCACGTGCTCTGGCGGGGTGTATTGGGGAATCCCATGGCCAAGATTGAAGATATGCGGCCGGTCAGAAAATGCCTGAACGATCCGCCGAATTTCTGACCCCAAGGCATCGCCCCCCGCTACCAACGCATGGGGATCTAAATTGCCTTGTACAGTGCATGCGGAATCCAGCGCCGTCGCAGCCCAGGCGGCGGGGACCGATTGATCCAAACTGACGGCGCTGACCCCCGTATCGCGAACAAATTCTACATATCCGGCCCCGGCGCCCTTGGGGAAACCGATCACTGGTACCCCCGGCCTGGCGGCATTAATCTTGGCGGTAATCTGGGCATTCGGCTGGATGCACCAAAGCCGGAACAACGGCTCCGGCAGGACCCCCGCCCAGCTGTCGAATAACTGCACAGCCTCTGCCCCGGCATCGATCTGGGCGATTAAATACCCCGCGGTAGCTTCCACTAGCATGTTTATTAGGGCGGCGAATTCATCGGGGGCCCGCCTTGCCCAGCCCAGAGTGTTGGAAAAATCCGTACCGCCGCGGCCCTCCACCATGTACGTAGCCACGGTCCAGGGCGCTCCCGCAAATCCAATCAATGTGACTTTTTCGGGCAATTCCTTGGCCAAAATCCGCAACGTTTCAAACACCGGCGCGACCCCGTCCAGCATTGTTTCCGGGGTCAGCCTGGACAAATTCCCCAGGGTACGGATGGGGGTAATGACCGGGCCTTCGCCTTCGCGGAAATCCAAGTTCGCCCCCATGGCATGGGGCACCAACAAGATATCGGCAAAAACAATTGCGGCATCCAGGTTGTATCGGCGCAACGGTTGCAACGTCACCTCGGCGGCTAATTCAGGCGTATAACAAAGCTCTAAAAACCCTGAAACTCTGGCCCGTACTTCTCGATATTCCGGTAAATATCGCCCAGCCTGGCGCATCAGCCATATGGGCGGGCTCGATTGGCGTTCTCCGGCCAACGCGCGCATCAGTGGTTTCATGGAAGACATATTTGGCTCGGTCGGCATAGAGTGCTCCGCCCTCTTTCTAAATAATAGAGAGTTAAAAGATTGTAGTAATAGATGGACCTAGGGAACCCGGGGATTAAAAACTATCCTTAGTTTGCTCGTAGAAATACCCCAATGGTTCAGCGCCGAATCAAACATGTCCCCGGATTTATGATCTGTGGAAAAATTCCATGAACACGGGAAAACCCATAGAAGATTTTTGGTGTGGATGGTGACTATCGACCCTCGAGCCAGACATCGACATTTTACCCCCAAAGATTTCCGCGCCGCCTCGAATTTTATCCCAAGGATATCCGAAACATCGTGACAACCCTTAACCCAATCATTCTTGCAAGCGCCAGTTCAACCCGGGCCGAAATGCTGCGCGCCGTGGGGGTTACGTTTGTGATTGATACTGCGGATATCGACGAGCCCCAAATCCGGGCCACCATGGTGACGTCAGACCCCGCAAAAGTGGCGGTGGTATTGGCGCACAAAAAAGCTGCTGTGGTCTGCGATCGCCACCCTGGATCTTTGGTGATTGGTGCCGACCAGATTCTTAATTTTAATGGGGCCCTGTTGGGGAAGCCCGGGGATCGCAATGGTGCGCGCGCACAGCTTAAAGAATTGCGTGGCCACACCCACCAACTGGTGACGTCGGTTTGTGTAGCCCAAAATTCTGAAATTCTGTGGCAGCACACGAACCAAGCTAACTTGGCGATGTGGAATTTTTCAGATGGGTTTTTAGAAAACTATTTGGACCGGGCGGAAAGGGCCTTGGACTCTCCCGGGGCCTACCATTTGGAAACTTTGGGTGCTGGCCTTTTCAATGCCGTGGACGGTGATCATTTTTCCATCCTTGGATTACCGTTGTTGCCGCTGCTTGAATTTTTGCGCGGCCGCGGCGCCATTCAGGCGTAATTGATGACCGCCCCTGAAGACATCGTTCGTCGCCAATTATCGGACTCTGTGGTAAAAGCAAAGACCGTGGCCGGCGTCATCGGCTGGCCCATCGGCCATTCTTTGTCGCCCAGACTTCATGGTTATTGGTTGCGGGAAAACGCCATCGATGGCGCCTACGTGCCGCTGGCAGTTGCGCCTGAAGAGTTTGCGGCGGTCATTGACGTGTTGCCGGAAATGGGGTTCGCCGGATGGAATGTGACGGTGCCCCACAAAGAATTAGCACTGGCCGCCGTCACCCGGGCCGATGATGGCGCGGCCAAAATCGGCGCGGTGAATACCGTGGTGGTGACCGACGGCGGGGCGACAGTGGGGTCAAACACCGATGGCTTTGGATTTTTGGAAAACTTAGGAAACGGCATCCCAGGCTGGGACCCCGCGTCTGGGCCCGCCGTATTGGTGGGCGCGGGCGGAGCGGCGAAATCGGTGGCCTGGGCCTTGGCCGATGCTGGCGTGCCCGAACTGCGCATCGTCAATCGCACCGCATCACGCGCCGAAGATTTGGCCCGGGCAATTGGCGACATCGCCGCCGCAGTTTCATGGGACTCGCGAAGCGATGCGCTGGCTGGTGTGGGCCTGGTGGTCAACGCGACATCGTTGGGCATGGCAGGGCAACCGCCACTGGACATGCCCCTGGACACCTTGCCGACAAACGCCGTAGTGAACGATTTGGTCTATGCCCCACAGATCACCGGGCTGCTTGAGCGTGCCCAGGCCCGGGGCAACCCCACCGTCGGCGGTCTTGGCATGTTGTTGCACCAAGCCCGGCGCGGATTTGCCGCTTGGTTCGGGCCCGAGCCCTCCGTCACACCCGAGCTGCGCGATTTTGTCGCCGCCGGTCTGGAGACCTAGCCGGTGTTTATTTTGGGCCTCACCGGATCCATCGGTTCGGGGAAATCCGAAGTGGCGCAGACGTTTCGGTCTTTGGGGTGCCCGGTGTTTGATGGCGATGCCGACTCTCACGGATTGCTGGCTGATAATTCCAGCGCCATTTTTGATGTGGCGGCGTTGGTGCCGTCGGCGGTGACGAACGGGGTGGTGGATCGCGCGGCATTGGCCGCGCATGTGTTTGCTGACCGAGAAGCTTTGATAGGTTTGGAAACCATTTTGCACCCAAAAATTCAGGCGTCGGCCATGCGATTTCTGGATCAGCATCGGGCCCAGGGTGCGGGTTTGGTGGTGCTGGAATTACCACTTTTATACGAGACTGGATTCGAGTCTGCCTGTGGCGCGGTGGCGGTGGTCACGGTGTCTGACGCAACCCAAACCCAGCGAGTCATGGCGCGCCCCGGCATGACAGCGGCCCGCCTTGCGGCGATCCGCGCCCGGCAAATGGATTCCGCAGAAAAAGCGGCCCGCGCGGATTACATCTTGGACTCGATGACGGGAAAAAAAGATATGGTGGCTCAGGTGGAAAAAATCGTCACCTCTCTGACCTCCCAATCACATTAGGCACAAGTCCCATGCGCGACATCGTCCTGGACACCGAAACAACGGGCTTGAGCCCCGCAAACGGCGACCGGATTGTGGAAATCGGCTGTGTGGAATTGGTGAATTTCATCCCCACGGGGCGGACGTTCCAAAAGTACCTAGACCCCGAAATGCCGATGCCGGTTGAAGCCCAACAAATCCACGGGCTGTCCGACGACTTTTTGCGGGGCAAACCAAAATTTGCCGACATCGCCGACGAATTTTTGGACTTTATCAAAAACGCCCAAGTCATCGCCCACAATGCCAAATTCGACGTGGGATTTTTGAATGCCGAACTGGCTTTGGCGGGGCACCCATTCCTCACATCAAAGGTTCTCGATACGGTGCAGTTGGCCCGGCGGGAATATCCCGGGGCCTCGGTCAGCCTGGATGCCCTGTGCCGAAAATTTGGCATCGACACCACGGCCCGGGGAAAACACGGGGCGCTGTTGGATTCCGAACTGCTGGCCCAGGTGTATTTGGAAATCGTCGGCGGTCGCCAACCGGGCCTGATTTTGGCGGCCCATTCAGACATCACCAGCACCGGGGCGGCGGCGGCAATTTTGGGGTCGGCGGCCTCAGCCCGCGCGGTGCGTCCGCCCAGAGATCACCAACCGACAGAAGCCGAGCTAGCCGCCCATTTGGCCTTTGTCGAAACGCTGAACGAACCGGTCTGGAGTTGGTAACGCCGACTTGTTTCTGACGATCAGAGTCATGCGCCAAAGAAGGCGCGATCTGCTCTGTTAACCCTTCTTTTCCGGGGCGGTGCCGCCGCCGCGGTTATTGCGAAACAGCCGGCCAAAATCGATCGGGTCCAGCAATAACGGTGGAAAGCCGCCTTCCCGGGTGGCGTCGGCGATGACTCGCCGGGCAAACGGGAACAAAATGCGCGGGCATTCCACCAGGCACATGGCCTCTAGGCGATCCTTGGGGAAATTCTCCAGGGCAAACAGGCCGGCGTAAATCAGCTCCACCACGAAAATGGTGCTTTCTTCCCGGGTGCCGTTGGCATTGATGCGCAGCGACACTTCATAGTGATCCTCGCCCAGGGGTTTTGCCTCAACATCCACATTCACCTGGATTTTTGGCGCGCCTGCGGTGTCCGACAAACTTTGCGGTGCTGCCGGGTTTTCGAACGAAAAATCTTTGATGTACTGGGCGCGTACGCTGATCTTTGGAACAGCCTCGCCACCACCTCCATCTGCTTTTTCGGATGCCCCTGTGGCTTTTGGGCTCGCTTCGGCGTGCCCCTTTTTGGAATCGGATTTCTTTTTGGAATCGGATTTCGCCATTTTTTTCTCCGGAGAAAGCGCAGTGCGCGCCGCTGTTAATGGTCGTCTTCGCTGGGGCTGACCTGGGGATCAACCACGGTATAATCAGCATCAATCGCCCGGTCCTGGCGACTGGGGCCACCATCGTCCGGCCCCAACGCTGTGTCAAGCAAACGGCGGACAAATATGCCGCGTAGCCATTGGCGGAACAGGGGGACCAACAGCAACCCGCCCACCGAATCAGTGACAAATCCCGGGGTCAGCAAAAACAATCCCGAGGCAAACAAGCACATCCCGTCAAACACCTCGGCCAACGGCACCTGACCCTGGGACAAGGTGCGCCTGGCCGATCGTGCGGTGGCTAACCCCTGGGCCCGCACCATGTATGCGCCGACGATGGCCGTCACAACAATGATCCCCAGCGTCGGAAGTGTGCCGATCACGCCGCCCACTTGGATCAGCACACCGATTTCCACCAACGGAATGCCGATAAATGCGATCAGTAAATACAGGCCCACTGGAAAATCCTTCTGTTCACGACCATGTACCACACAGGGTCATAGACTGGACCAAAGGCCCGTCCACCGCTACTCTGCAATGACGAAGGGACCTAAAACCCGGAATCCGGGCCACTGCAGCTGCCAAAGCAGAAAATCTGCCTGGTCGACGGTGGCGCAGAAAATAGGGTCTGGCCAAATCGTAAAAGACCAAATCGGATTAAGTGGGCGCTGACGTGCAATTTCTCGATATCATATTTTTTGCCTTGGTTGCGGCATTCATCATTTTTCGGCTCAGCCGCAAATTAGGCAGCCGCCCCGACAACACCCGGGTGGGCCCAAACCGTAGCGACAACGCTGACTCAGGCGATAATGTGGTCAGCATGTTGAACCGTGACATTCCGGAAATCGAATCGGCCAGCGACGACGCCTTAGGGACCGACGACACGGACGATGCCGCCTTGGCCGCCGCGGGCATCGCAGAAATTCGCCTGCAAGACCCGGCCTTTGACGCCAATCAATTTTTGGCCGGCGCCAAATTCGCCTACGAAGCGGTGGTCACGGCCTTTGCGGCTGGCGACCGGGAAACCCTGGGCAAGCTGTTGACCCGGGACGTGCTGGAAAACTTTTCCGGTGCCATCGACGAACGCGAAGAACGCGGGGAAACGTTGGAAACCACTGTGGTTGGGGTGTCATCCGCAGACGTGGTCGACGCCCGCATGGCGGGACGCACCGCCGAAGTCACGGTCAAATTCGTCACTGAATTGATGAATGTGATCCGCGATGCCACCGGGGCGTTGCCGCCGGGCAAATCGGATTCTGTCCGTGTGGTGACCGACGTCTGGACCTTTGTGCGGGATGTGCGGGCGTCCGATCCCAATTGGGCGCTGGCGGAAACCCGCAGCCTGGCCTAAAGGCCACAAACTCCGCCCTCCGCGCCCCGACTGTCCGTGGGAAAAAACGATCGCCACCTATCACCGGACGAATTGCGCCTGTGGCGCGAGACTGTGGGCGACGGCCAAACACGGGACGACCTCACAGATAGCAAAACCGGCCCGCTTCCCCCAATCCCAGCCACCAACACCCCCGAGCGGGTCACTTCCACGCTAAACCCCGGCGGATTGGGCAAGCATGAAGCCCGGGCCATCAAGCGTGGCCGCCTGCCGATTGATGATCGCATCGATCTGCATGGCATGACCCAGGATGTGGCCCGCAGCGAACTGGTCGGGTTTATTCGGGTTTCCGCCGGGCGCGGCCTGAAATGCGTGTTGGTGATCACCGGCAAGGGATCTCCCCTCCACGAGCCTGACGACGCCCATTTCATGGTTAGACAGCCCGGTGTACTGCGAAACGCCGTACCCGGGTGGCTATCCGGCCCCGAATTGGGACGTTTTGTGATTGGCTTTCAGTCGGCGTTACCCCGGGATGGCGGCGGCGGCGCGCTGTATGTCCTGCTCCGTCGGGGTTGATCCCGCGTTTAGAGGATAAACCGGCTTAGGTCGGCGTTGCTGGCCAGTTCAGCGACTTGTTCTTCCACATACGCCGCGTCGATTTTGATGGTCTCGCCGGGGCGGTCGGTTGCGGTAAAACTGATATCGTCCAGCAACCGTTCCATTACCGTGTGCAGGCGTCGGGCGCCGATGTTTTCCACCCCGGCGTTGACCTCTGCCGCCAAGGTGGCAATGGATTGCACGGCGTTGTCGGTGAATTCCAAGGTGATGTCTTCGGTGGCCAACAAGGCGATGTATTGTCGGATCAAGCTGTTTTCCGGCTCGGTCAAGATGCGCCGGAAATCTTCGGTGGTCAGGGCCTTAAGCTCCACCCGGATGGGCAGACGGCCTTGCAATTCAGGCAATAAATCCGAAGGCTTGGCGATGTGGAAGGCCCCGGATGCGATGAACAGAATATGGTCGGTTTTCACCGACCCATGCTTGGTGGCGACTGTTGTGCCTTCGATCAGCGGCAGCAAATCGCGCTGCACCCCTTCGCGGCTTACGTCGCCATAGCTGCGGTCCGAAGCCCGGCAGATTTTGTCGACTTCGTCTAAAAACACGATGCCGTTTTGTTCGACGGTCTCAATGGCGTCGCGAATGATCTTTTCCTGATCCAATAGCTTGTCGCTTTCTTCTTCGATCAAGGTGGCCCAAAATTCTTCCACTGTGGCCTTGTGACGGCGGGTGCGGCCGCCCATCGCCTTGCCAAAAATTTCGTTCAGATTGATCATGCCCATCTGGCCGCCGGGCATGCCAGGGATATCCAGGGTGGGCATGGATTGGTTTGATGTATCCGCCACTTCCATTTCCACTGGCTTGTCGGCCAGCTCACCCTTGCGCAGGCGTTGACGGAAGGTTTGGCGGGTGGCCTCGCTGGCATTTTCCCCCACCAGTGCATCCAACATCCGGTCCTCGGCACCCAGCTCGGCCCGGGCCATGACCTCGTCGCGGCTGCCTTCCCGTTGCATGGTAATGGCGGTTTCCACCAAATCGCGGATGATTTGCTCCACGTCCCGGCCCACGTAGCCTACTTCGGTGAATTTGGTGGCTTCGATCTTGATGAACGGGGCGTTGGCCAGCCGCGCCAGACGCCGGGCGATTTCGGTCTTTCCCACGCCAGTGGGCCCGATCATCAGAATATTTTTCGGCAAAATTTCGTCGCGTAAATCCTCTGGCACCCGCTGGCGCCGCCAACGATTGCGTAGGGCGATGGCAACGGCGCGCTTGGCGTCGGACTGGCCAACAACAAAGCGGTCCAATTCGGAAACGATCTCGCGGGGGCTGAATTCAGTCATACAATTTTACACGGATTCCAGAGTTTCCAACGTCATAGACGTATTCGTGTAGATACAAATATCGGCGGCGATTGCCAGTGCTTTGCGGGCGATTGCCTCGGCGTCCAAATCATCCCGGTCATACAAAGCTCGGGCGGCGGACAGGGCATAATTTCCCCCTGACCCAATGCCGATCATCTTGTCGTCGGGTTCCAGTACGTCGCCGGTGCCGCTCATGATCAGGCTGACCTGGTCATCGGCCACAGCCATCATGGCCTCCAGGCGGCGCAAATAGCGGTCTGTGCGCCAATCTTTGGCCAATTCCACACAGGCCCTTGTCAATTGCCCGGGGTATTGCTCCAGACGGGCCTCCAGACGTTCAAACAGCGTAAAGGCGTCTGCTGTGGCCCCAGCAAACCCCACCAATACCTTGCCATCGGCCAGACGGCGGACCTTGGTGGCCGAGGCTTTGACCACCGTATCCCCCACGGTCACCTGGCCGTCGCCCGCCACCACCACTTTGTCGCCCTTGCGCACCGATAATATCGTGGTGCCATGCCAAACCCGATCGGACTGTCCCGCCATCAATTCCCCCAAAATTTCATTTGCGTTGACCGCCGGGCATTCAGCCCTCAGCGGGGCTAGATCACACCATGTGGGAATTGGTCGGCGCAGGTCAATAGCCCCAGCCACCGGCCACGCACTGGCGCAGGGCTAGGGTTCCTGGTATATGGCGATGCGCAACCCAGCACCCAATTTGCATGGGCCCAAAGGGCTAGATGATGCGCAAATCCACAGTCGAGCGAAACACCAACGAAACCAAAATCCGGGCCGCCGTGAACCTCGACGGCGAGGGTGTTTATAACATCGCCACGGGCATCGGGTTTTTAGACCACATGTTGGAGCAAATCTCCCGCCATTCCTTGATCGACATCGAAATCAAAGCAGAGGGTGACTTGCACATTGATTTCCATCACACGGTGGAGGACTCCGGCATTGCACTGGGCGAAGCTGTCAACCAGGCCCTGGGCGATCGCAAAGGTATCCGCCGGTTTGGCAACGTCACCTCGCCCATGGATGAAACCCTTAGCCGGATTTCCCTGGACGCCTCGAATCGACCGTATTTGGTGTGGAATGTGGACATCCCCACGGAAAAACTTGGGGAAATGGATACCCAGCTGTTCCGGGAATGGTTCCAGGCGTTCGCCCAAGCCGCGGGCCTGACCCTGCACGTTGAAAATTTGTACGGCACCAACAGCCACCACATTGTGGAAAGCTGCTTCAAGGGCTTAGCCAGGGCGTTGCGCCAGGCCTTCGAAATTGACCCCAGGCGGTCCACGGATGTGCCGTCCACCAAGGGAGTCTTGGGGGGCTCGTTGTAGCCACGATTTCTATGGGACTGGGCATCTACACAATTCACGAAAAAGAAGGTCCGAAGGCCACGGCCACGGACGTGATTTTGGTGCGTGAAGGGTTTTCCGTGTGGGCATTTTTGTTTCCACCGTTGTGGGCCCTTTACCATGGCATGTGGCCGGTGGCGTTTGTTTTGCTGGCGACCTGTGGCGGCCTGGCGTTCCTGCCCGAAATGATTGCCGGCGGCGAAGCGTGGGTTGATTTGGGGGTCATGGCGATGATGCTGCTTGTGGGTTTTTTGGGCAGCGATTTGCGCCAATGGACATTAAAGCTGCGGGGCTATAACCCGACCGGTGTGGTCGGCGGGGAAAATTTGGCCGACGCCGAACGACAGTTTTTCTCTGTCATGGGGACTGGGTTTTACTAAGCCAGATTTTCCCAAGACCACGCACAAGGAGTGATTGGTGCTGTGACTACAGCCATCATCGACTATGGGTCGGGCAATTTGCGATCCGCCGCAAAAGCGTTCGAACGCGCCTCCGCTGAACTGGGGTTGGGCGACGACGTGGTGGTCACGGATAAGGCCGAGCAGGTGGCGTCGGCGGACCGGATCGTGCTACCCGGTGTCGGGGCGTTTGCCGATTGTCGCGCCGGGTTATTCGCCGTGCCGGGCATGACGGACGCATTGAATGCTGCGGTCATCAGAGATGGCCGACCGTTTTTAGGAATTTGTGTGGGTATGCAATTGCTAGCGAATGAAGGCCACGAATACGGGGTGCACACCGGGCTGAACTGGGTGGCCGGCAAAGTGGTTGAAATCACCCCGGGAGATTTGAAAGTGCCCCACATGGGGTGGAACAATTTGACGATCCGGGCATCAGATCACCCGGTGCTGGCTGGCACCAACACCGGCGACCACGCGTATTTTGTTCACTCATTCGAATTACAATGCGCCAATGATGCCGATGTTTTGGCCACCACCGAGTATGGCGGCACTCTTGTGGCGGCGGCGGGCCATGACAATGTGTTTGGCACGCAATTTCATCCGGAAAAAAGTCAATCAGTTGGCCTGCGACTAATCGCCAACTTTTTGCAGTGGAAGCCATAAAGTTAAGAACATGGATAAAATCGTAGAAACCAAAGTAGAATGGCTGACCAAGTTGTTGGGCACGGATTTGGAAGATCTGTGCCGGGCGGCGGAACAAGCCATCAATGACGGCAACGGCTTTGGCTGGCTGAGGCCGCCTACCCGGGATGTGCTGGAAAATTATTGGTGCGGCACGTTGATGGTGCCCGGGCGCGAAGTCATCGTTGCCCGTTATGACGGAACCATTGTTGGCTCTGCCCAACTGACCCGGCCGCCCTCGAACAACGAAGCCCAATCGTTCGCCGCCGCGATCACAACGTTTTTTGTCGCACCGTTTGCCCGGGGCCATGGGTTAGCGCGCGGCCTGCTGACGGCCTTAGAAGCCCGGGCGGCGGAAGATGGATTTGAAGCCATTGAGCTAAACGTGCGGCAAACCCAAACAGCCGCGATCGCCCTGTACGAATCGTGCGGCTACCAGCGATGGGCTAAAAAAGACCGCTATGCCAAAGTCGATGGCGAATTTGTCGGGGGGTATTTCTATACCAAGGCCCTGGTTCCAACCGATGGCCCGGGCATTTGATTCTGTACCCGGCGATCGATCTGAAAGACGGGCAATGCGTGCGCTTACTGCGCGGCGACATGGACCAGGCCACCGTGTTCAACACCGATCCGTCCGCCCAGGCCCGGGCTTTCGCGACCTATGGGTTTTCGTGGATCCACGTGGTTGACCTGAATGGCGCGTTCGAAGGCGTGCCGGTGAACGGCGACGCGGTGCAGGGTATTCTTGGGGCGGTGAGCCTGAACATTCAATTGGGCGGCGGCATCCGCACCATGGAAACCATTGAATTCTGGTTGTCCCACGGCGTGGCGCGGGTGGTGCTAGGAACCGTCGCATTGCGTGATCCCGATTTGGTGCGCCGGGCGTGCAAACGATTCCCCGGACAAATCGCCGTGGGCCTGGATTCCCGTGCCGGCCAGGTAGCCATCGAAGGCTGGGCGGAATCCACCGACCGGGCGGTGCTGGATGTGGCGAACGAATTCGCAGACGCCGGGGTCGCCGCCATCATCCATACCGACATTGATCGCGACGGGGTGCTGACCGGCGTCAACGTGGAGGCTACGGCGGCACTGGCCCAGGCGCAATCGATCCCGGTGATCGCCTCCGGCGGCGTGTCGTCGTTGGATGACATCCGTGCACTTGTGAAGGTGGAAGGCACCGGCATCGAAGGCGTCATTGCCGGTCGCGCGATTTACGATGGCCGCTTGGATCCCATCGAAGCCCTGGCCTTGTTGGCAGCGTAATCCTGTGCTGAAGCCGCGCATTATTCCCTGCCTCGATGTCATGGACGGCCGGGTGGTCAAGGGCATCAATTTCGTTGATCTGCGCGATGCCGGCGACCCGGTGGAACAGGCCCGGTTCTATGATTCCCAGGGGGCGGACGAAGTCTGCTTTCTGGACATCACCGCATCCCACGAAAATCGCGACACCTTGTTCGACGTGGTGGCCCGCACGGCGGAAGAATGCTTCATGCCGCTGACCGTGGGCGGCGGCGTGCGATCGGTGGAAGACGTGCGTAAACTCTTGCTGGCCGGTGCCGACAAAGTCGGCATCAACACGGCGGCGGTCACCAACCCTGACTTGGTGCGCGAAGCCGCCAACAAATTCGGCAGCCAATGCATTGTTGTGGCGATAGACGCGAAACGCGTCCAAGGGAACGATGATGCCAAGCTGGTAGGAGGCCATTGGGAAATTTTCACCCACGGCGGACGCAATGGCACTGGTATCGATGCAGTGGATTGGGCGCAAAAAATGGCCGAATTTGGTGCCGGTGAATTACTGCTGACCTCCATGGATCGTGACGGAACGAAATCCGGTTTCGATTTGAAGCTGACCCGCACCGTGGCCGACAAAGTCAGCATCCCGGTCATCGCCTCCGGCGGTGTCGGTGGCCTTGAACATTTGGCCCAAGGCGTGCGCGATGGCCACGCATCGGCGGTGCTGGCGGCGTCGATTTTCCATTTCGGTGAATTCACCGTCGGCGAGGCCAAGGCGTACATGGCCGATCACGGGGTGGCGGTAAGGCCTTAATCGCGGCTAGGGTGAGGCCGAATTCTTTCTATCGTAGGAGCCAGAATGTCGGGCCAAGCCACAGTCATTGAACGCGTGTTCGCAACCATCCAAGACCGTGCAGGCGGCGATCCAAAAACCAGCTATATAGCGGGTTTGCGGGCCAAAGGTCGGGGCGCGATCACCGCCAAAATCGGTGAAGAGTCCACAGAAGTCGTGATCGCGGCACTCAGCGCCGGCGACCACGAAGTGATCCACGAAAGTGCCGACCTGTTGTTCCACATGATGGTGTTGTGGTCGGATTGCGGGATCACCCCCGACGACGTATTCGATGAATTATCGCGCCGCGAAGGCACCAGCGGCCTGGACGAAAAAGCCAGCCGCACATCGTAGCAAGGACAGCCCATGGCCTATGACACCGACAACGTGTTTGCCAAAATCTTGCGTGGGGAAATCCCCTCCACCAAGGTCTACGAAGACGATTTCGCCCTGGCCTTCAACGACATCGGCGCAGCCCGACCCGTGCATGTGTTGGTGATCCCAAAAGGTGCCTATGAAACCCAGGCCGATTTCATCGCCAATGGCTCGGATGCCGAGGTTTTGGGATTTTGGCGCGCGGTGTCTGTTGCCGCTGATTTGGCCGGTGTTATGGACGCGGGCTATCGGTTAATCGTCAACACCGGCGACCATGGAGGCCAAGAGGTTCCGCACTTTCATGTGCACCTTTTGGGTGGCGGCCCCGTCGGGCGCATGGTTTCGAATTAGCCAAGTTTGTCTTTCACCAGTGCGGCAAGGTTGGATTCGGGGCGGGCGCCGTAATGGCTGATGATTTCGGCGGCGGCGATGGCGCCGATGCGGCCGCAGGTATGCAAATCCATATTCTGGGATAAGCCGTAGAGAACACCGGCGGCGAACAAATCCCCAGCGCCCGTGGTGTCGACGACTTCCGCCACGGGTTCGGCGTCGATCACATGCACTTCGTCGCCGCTCAAAATCACCGCGCCGTGTTCCGACCGGGTCAGCGCGGCGATGTCGCAATGGCCGCGCACCCGTTGCAGGGCGTCATCGAAATTGTCCACTTGGTACAACGATATGATCTCGGCCTCGTTGGCGAACAGGATGTGCACCCGAGATTCGATCAGCTCCAAAAATTCGTTCCGCCAGCGATCCACGCAAAAGGCGTCCGATGTGGTGAACGCCACCCGGCGGTCGGATGCATGGGCCAAATTGGCAGCCTTGCGGAACGCGTCCTTGGCGGCGGGCGGGTCCCACAAATAGCCTTCCAAATACGTGATCCCGGCGCGATTGATGGTGCTGGGGTACACGTCGTCGGGTCCTAAATCGGCGCTGGCCCCCAAAAAAGTGTTCATGGTGCGCTGGGCATCCGGTGTCACCAAAATGAACGACCGGGCGGTGGCGCCGCCGCCCGCGGCCATGGCGGTGTCGAACTCGACGCCCACAGCCCGCAAATCGTGGGTGAACACCCGGCCCAATTGGTCGTTTTTGACCTTGCCAATAAACCCCGCCTTGCCGCCCAGGCTGGCCAATCCGACTATGGTGTTGGCGGCGGATCCGCCGGACACTTCGACCCCTGACCCCATTTCGCCGTACAGCGCCACCGCTTGGTCTTCGTCGATCAATGCCATGGCGCCCTTGGACAATCCGTGGCGCACCAGGAATTCATCGTCAGCTTGGGTCAGCACATCGACGATGGCGTTGCCGACGGCGACCACGTCAAGGGACGCGGGCTTGTTGGACTCTGGCACGGTTAGGCTCCTGGGGAATTAGCGAATGGTGGGCTGGCAGTTGAATACGCTGTATCAGCCTTTATGTGTAGACTGGTTATGGGTGTCTCAAGCGCAATTTTATTGGCGGCCCAGCAATTGTCCGCCCCGGAATTTCGGCGGGTGTCGGTGCGCGCCATCGGTCTGTCGGCGATCACCTTCATCGGCCTGGCGGTGGGCGTTCTATGGGCGCTGGTCCACTGGGGCCTGGCAGCGATGCCGTGGATAGGCACCTTGATCCAGTTCCTGGGCGGGTTCGCCACCTTGGGGCTGGCCTGGGTTCTGTTCCCCGCTGTTACCACCTTCATGGTCGGGCTGTTTGTGGAGGACATCAGCGAAGCCACGGAAATCGCCCATTATGGCGAAGATCCCCCGGGGCAAAGCCCGGATTTCATTAGCGGCTTTTTGTCGTCGGTGTGGTTTTTAACGGTGGCGATCGGGGTCAATATCTTGGCGATTCCGGTTTATTCGCTGCTATTGCTGTTTCCACCGCTGCTTCCGGTCGCCTTCTATGGGATCAACGGCTATCTTTTGGGCCGTGAGTATTTCTAATTGTCCGCCCATCGACACATGGACCCAGCGGACGCCCGGGCCCTGCGCCACGAAAATCGTTGGCGTATTTGGGCGATGGGTGCCGGTGTCGCATTTCTGTTCACCGTGCCGATCGTCAATCTGGCCGCGCCGGTGATTGCCGCCGCCGCCATGGTCCACGTTTTCAAATTCATCTCCGGGTCGCCTGAGGCCTTGGATTGACCCGGGTCCGCGTCGCTGGAGCATTCGTCGTAGGGGCGTTGATTTTGGTCGCCTGCGTGCCCTCCAGGCCCGTTCCGGTGGCCGAAGTCCAGATTCCGGCTGCCGGTCCGCCCGCTGTCGTCCTTCAGCCCCCGGCACCCCAAGCCGCCGTTCAGCCCCTCGCTGGCCCCGCTGCCCCTGCCGTGCCGCCGCCACCGCCGCCGACCATGGAATTGGCCGAATTCATCGGCCTGTCACCGTTCGAAGTGGCGGAAGTCTTGGGCGATCCGGATTTAGACCGACGGGAGCCCACGGCCCAGGTTCTGCAGTACGGCAACGGCGAAGACTGCGTGCTGCATCTATTTCTGTACCAATCCTTGGGCGGTGGGCTGTTTCGCGTGGAACATGCCGAGGTATTGCCGAAAGATGCGGGCCCGGCAGCCCAAACCGCCTGCATCACCGCATTGTTGGTGCGCGCTGCCGCTGGCTGAGGTCTATATGATGGCGGTTTTGTCCTTAAAGCGGCACAAATCAGCCACTAAACAGTCCGGGCATTTAGGCTTGCGGGCGGTGCACACGTAACGCCCATGTAAGATCAGCCAATGGTGGGCATGCTGTTTCCAGGCATCGGGCACTGATTTCATCAACTGTGCTTCCACGGCTGCCGGAGTCTTTCCCGAGGCCAACGATGTGCGGTTGGAAACCCGGAAAACGTGGGTATCCACGGCAATCACCGGCGCGCCAAAGGCGATATTCAGCACCACATTGGCCGTTTTGCGGCCAACACCGGGCAGGGCCTCCAAAGCTTCGCGGTCGTTCGGCACCTCGCCCCCGTGGCGGTTGATTAATTGCTGGCTTAAGCGCACCAAGTTTTTCGCCTTGGTCTTGTACAGGCCAATGGATTTGACCAAATCCCTAACCGCGTCCTCACCCAGTTCCACCATGGCCTGGGGCGTGTCGGCGGCGGCGAACAGCCCGGGTGTGGCCTTGTTCACCCCGGCGTCGGTGGCCTGGGCCGACAACACCACCGCGGCCAATAAAGTATAGGTGCTGTGGTGGGACAACTCGCCCTTTGGCTCTGGATTGGCGTCCGACAGGCGGCTAAAAAACGCTTCAATATCAGGCTTCTTCATGAATTTCTAACGACCGTACTATTTCTTGTATAGCGGAAATCCCCTGGGATTGCCGAGGCAGCGTCCCCAAGCTAGTCTGGTGCCATGGTAGTGCAGATGCAGAAAACCGGCGACGGCCCAGAAAAAACCGCCGGTACCGGCGGCGGCGAGCCATACGCATTCGACGTGATTTTGCATCCCCATCGGTCGTTGTCCCCCACCGGATTTTTTATTTTGATGGTTTTCATCGTTGGGGTCAGTTTTGCCGCTGGTCTGGCGTTTTTGTCCAAAGGGGCTTGGCCCATTTTCGGGTTTTTCGGCCTGGATGTGGTGCTGATTTATCTGGCATTCAAACTTAATTACCGCGATGGCCGCATGTTCGAGACTATCCAGCTGGGAACCAAGGAATTGCTTGTGCGCCGGGTGTTTCCGTCGGGGCGGATCCGGGTTTGGACCTTCGAGCCAGCGTGGATGCGGGTGTTGATGGATAATCCCCCGGAACACCACAGCCAGCTGGTGCTTACAAACCGCGAAAAACGCCTGACAGTGGGCGCGTTTCTAGGCCCCGAAGAACGGTTGGAAATCGCCAAGGCTTTGAAAGCAGCGTTGGCTGCGTGGCGGGAGCCGGTGCCGGTCCAAGGATGACTGCGCCGAAGCCGGATTTCACGGCGGTGCCCATCCTTAGAATTTTTGATCTTCCCAAGGCCAAAGCGTTCTATTTGGATTTCCTCCGGTTTAATTTGGACTGGGATCATCAATTCGCGGATGATGGCCCGCATTATTTACAGGTTTCCCCCGGTGGGATGGTTTTGCACCTGTCAGAACATCATGGGGATGGATCGCCCGGGTCCGGGGTGTTTGTCAGCACCACAAATCTTGCTGAATTTCACGCGGAAATCACCGCCAAGGGATATCAGTTCATACGCCCTGGTATCGAAGACGCCCCATGGGGCGGTCGCATCATGACCGTCATCGACCCGTTCCACAGCAAATTGCAATTCCACGAAGACTTGACCCCGGAGGATGCCTAACCTCGGGGGCTTTTAGTCAACCAAATTGACCAGGGCGCTATTCAGCCAAGTTCACCAGGGCGCTAAGCGCCCAGGCCCAGCACGTCTTTCATCCCATAAAGTCCGGGGGGGCGGCCTTGCAGCCAGCGTGCAGCGGTCAGCGCCCCACGGGCGAATATGTCCCGGCTTCCGGCCTTGTGGGTCAGCTCGATGCGTTCGTCATCGGCGGCAAAGATCACCGAATGCTCACCCACCACGTTGCCGGCGCGAAACACCCCGTATCCGATTTGCCCGGCCTCGCGCTCCCCAGTGATGCCATCCCGGCCGCGCACTGCCATGGCGTCGTGATCGACCCCACGGCCCTCGGCCACGGCTTGGCCCAGGGCCAGTGCCGTCCCGGACGGCGCGTCCACTTTGTGGCGGTGATGGATATCGGAAATTTCTACGTCGTAAAGGTCATCCAAAGCGGCTGCCGCCCGGCGCGTCAGGGAAACCAGCAAATTGACCCCCAGGCTCATGTTGGTAGCGCTGACGATGGCCACCTGGGTAGCCGCCTGTTCCAACGCTGCCTGGTTTGCGGGGCCAAGTCCTGTGGTGCCGATCACCAAGGGCGTTGCCGTGGTCGCGGCCAGTGCCGCGTGGTTTTGGCTGGCCGACGGGGCAGTGAAATCGACGATGGCGTCCGACGCTTGGAATAGGGATGCGCTGTCGCTGGTCACCGCAATGCCCACCGCACCCAACCCGGTGACTTCGCCCAGGTCGCGGCCAATCCAGTCGCTGCCCTGGGGCTCTGTGCCGCCAGAAATGGTCGTATCCGAGGCGACGGTGATCTGGTTCAACAGGGCCTGGCCCATGCGGCCACCGCACCCCAACACGCCGATGTTCAACCCTGCCATGGCAGTTAGTCCTTCAGGTCGTCCCAGAATTCCTTGATCTTACCCAAAAAGCTCTCGGACTCTGGGCTGGTTTTTTTGCCCTCGCTGGCCGCGTGGAATTGCTTCAACAATGCCTCTTGGTCCTTTGACAAATTGACTGGGGTTTCGACGTTTGCCTGGACGAACAAATCTCCCGCCGCGCCGCCGCGCAAGGCCGTCATGCCTTTGCCTTTCAGGCGAAATTTTGACGCCGATTGGCTGCCTGGTGGGATTTTTACTTTGATCCGACTGCCGCGCAAATCCGGCACTTCGATGGTGCCGCCCAATGCCGCAGTGACCATGGGAATGTGGGCGGTGAAAAACAAATTGTTGCCTTCGCGCTGGAATAACCGGTGGGGCGCGACCGACAGAAAAATATAAAGGTCCCCGGCGCGCCCGCCGCGCGGCCCGGCCTCTCCTTCGCCTTCCAAACGAATGCGGGTGCCGTCTTCGACCCCCGCAGGAATGGTGACGGACAGGGTTTTTTCCACGCGCACCCGGCCGGTGCCGCTGCAATGGGTACAGGGGTTCTTGATCACTTGGCCCGCACCCTGGCAGGTGTGGCAGGTGCGTTCGATGGTGAAAAAGCCCTGCTGGGCGCGGACCCGGCCCACGCCAGCACAGGTCGGACACGTGGCGGGCTTGGTGTCCGCAGCGGCCCCGGAGCCATTGCATTCATCGCAATGTTCGTGGGTTGGAACCTTGATTTTGGACGACCGGCCTTTGAAGGCATCTTCCAGGGAGATTTCTAGGTTATAGCGCATGTCGGCGCCCCGGGCCGGGCCACCGGATCCCTGGCGGCGGCCGCGGAATTCACCGAACAAGTCATCGAACACATCGGCGAACGACGATCCAAAACCGCCAAATCCAGCGGCGCCACCACCGCCCCCCTGAACCGCCTCGGCACCGAATTGGTCAAAGATCTCGCGTTTCTGGTCGTCCGACAGAACCTCGTAGGCTTCTGTGATTTCTTTGAATTTTTGCTCGGCGCTTTTGTCCGGGTTGCGATCCGGGTGAAATTTCTTGGCCAGGTCGCGGTAGGCCTTTTTGATTTCGGGCCCTGAGGCATTCCGGCCCACGCCCAGTACACTGTAAAAATCAGACGCCGCCATTCGTTCCTACCGCAAGCTTGGCCGGTGGTTGGATTGCGCCAACACCCCCGCCGAATACAGGACCGCCCGGGACCGGGATCGCCCGGACCTGGGCGGCCACAATGTCCTGCTCGAATCTATTACGCTGATTCGTTCTTTTTGTCGTCGTCCACTTCTTCGAATTCGGCATCGACCACTTCGCCGTCATCCTCAGCGGCCTTGCCGTCTTCGCCATCGTCGGAGTCTTCGTCGTCGGCGTCCTCCGCACTTTCGCCCTCATCGGCACCGTCCTGGGCCTGGTACATGGCCTCCCCCAACTTCATGGACGATTGGGTCAGGATTTCGGTTTTGGCGCGGATGTCGTCAGCGTCGCCGCCTTCGATGGCGGTTTTCAAGGCTTCGATATCGCCAGCGATGCCCTCACGTTCGCCCTCGTCGATTTTTTCGCCATACTCCGACAGCGTCTTCTCCGTAGTGTGCACCAAAGCTTCGGCGTTGTTGCGCGCTTCGGCGGATTCCCGGCGCTTTTTGTCCTCTTCGGCGTGGGATTCCGCGCCCTGGACCATCTCCTCCACTTCGGCATCGGACAGCCCGCCCGATGCCTGGATGCGCACTTGCTGTTCTTTGCCTGTGCCTTTGTCCTTGGCGGAAACGTTGACGATGCCGTTGGCATCGATGTCAAAAGTCACATCGATCTGGGGCACCCCCCGGGGTGCCGCCGGAATGCCCACCAAATCGAACTGGCCCAACAATTTGTTGTCCGCCGCCATTTCACGTTCGCCTTGGAACACCCGGATGGTCACGGCGCCCTGGCTGTCTTCGGCGGTGGAAAACACTTGGCTTTTCTTGGTTGGGATCGTGGTGTTGCGCTCAATCAAACGGGTGAACACACCGCCCAGAGTTTCGATCCCCAAGGACAGCGGCGTCACATCCAACAGCAAAACGTCTTTGACGTCGCCTTGCAGCACGCCAGCTTGGATCGCCGCGCCAATGGCCACGACCTCGTCGGGGTTCACACCCTTGTGGGGTTCACGACCAAAGAAATTTTTGACCTTTTCCATAACCTTGGGCATGCGGGTCATGCCGCCGACCAAGACTACTTCGTCGATTTCGCCGGCGCTGAGCTCCGCGTCTTTCAAGGCTTCTTTGCACGGGCCCATGGTGCGTTCGATCAGGTCGTCCACCAAGGCTTCCAATTTGGCTCGGGTAAGCTTCATGGTCAGATGCTTTGGCCCGGACGCATCGGCGGTGATGAACGGCAAATTGATTTCCGTTTGGGTGGCGCTAGACAGCTCAATCTTGGCCTTTTCCGCCGCCTCTTTCAGGCGTTGCAGAGCCAGTTTGTCCCCGCGCAAATCGATCCCAGCCTCTTTCTTGAACTCATCGGCCAGGTATTCCACCAGGCGAAGATCAAAATCTTCACCACCCAGGAACGTATCGCCGTTGGTGGATTTAACCTCGAACACGCCGTCGCCCAGTTCCAGTACCGAAATATCAAATGTGCCACCGCCCAAATCGAAGACGGCTATGGTCGATGATTTGTTGGTGTCCAGGCCATAAGCCAGAGCCGCCGCCGTGGGCTCGTTGATGATGCGTTCGACCTCCAGCCCGGCAATTTTACCAGCGTCCTTGGTGGCCTGGCGCTGTGCATCGTTAAAGTACGCGGGAACCGTGATGACCGCCTCGGTCACCGGCTCACCAAGATAGGCTTCGGCAGTTTCCTTCATCTTTTGCAGGATGAAGGCGCTGATTTGGCTGGGGGCGTAGCTTTCATCCTGGGCTTTGACCCAAGCGTCGCCGCCATCTGATTTGACGATGGCATAGGGCACCATGTCGATGTCCTTGGCGGTCATCGGATCATCAAAGGTCCGGCCAATCAGGCGTTTGATGGCAAACAGTGTGTTTTCGGGGTTTGTGACACCTTGGCGCTTTGCCGCCTGGCCCACCAGGCGCTCGCCATCGTCGGTAAAGGCGACCATGGACGGTGTGGTTCGGCCACCTTCAGCGTTTTCAATGACTTTGGGGTCCTTGCCGTCCATGACGGCGACACACGAATTCGTGGTCCCCAAATCGATACCAATGATTTTTCCCATACGTTCCTCTTTATGCGGCAAGTCTGATCGGCCACTTTGTCGGTATTAACGGCACCGAACGGACCCCCCAAAATACGCCAATTCTGGCCCGGATCACTTCCGGGCCAGCTTGATAGATATATAGGAACGCTTTGACGTCTTCGCAACTAGTTACGCGCCCATAAAAACCCCGGCAGTCCTACCGCCTTGGCTCCTTGGCGTGTAGTGTGCGCCCCAGGTGACTAACAAGCAGATAACCGGTGGAGAATTTGCATGAAGTTTCGGGTGTGGTTGGCCGGGATGGCCTTGGCGATTGGGTGGGTGGCAACGGGGCCGAGTTGGGCGGCAGATTTCCAAGTCGGTGCCATTTCCATCGACGCTCCGTGGGCCAGGGGTTCGCTGCGAGAGCGCGGGATGATCAGCGTTTATTTCACCATCAGCAACGATGGCGACCCCGATCGATTGATCCTGGCAACCACCGACGTCGCCGAAGAAATTGAATTTCGCGAAACAGTCGTCCGATCCGACGTGATCCGTGCGGCTCGTCTGAACCAGGTCAACATTCCCGGCGGCACACATTCGTTTAATCCCAAAAGCGCATTCTTGCTGTTGCTGCGCGCCGAATCAGCTGAAACTGGAACCGTCATCACCGTTGAATTGACGTTTGAATTGGCGGGAACATTGGAAATTCAGGTTCCGGTCTTGGACCGTCGCGCCATCGGTCCGGACTAGGCGGAATTTAAGTTTCGGTATCTAAATTACCGCCTGATTCCCCGTCTGGATCCCCGGCATTCTGTTCGGGGCGGTCTGGGCTGGCCGAGGCCTTTGCGACGCCCACCATGGCCGGGCGCAACAGTCGCTCGCCGATGACGAAGCCTTTCTGGATGACCTGAACGATGACGCCGGGCTCCTGGTCGATCGTCTCCACTTCGAACATTGCCTGGTGAAAATTGTGATCGAATTTTTCGCCCATGGGTGAAACCTGTTTGATTCCATGGCGTCCCAGGCTAGCCAGCAAATCCCGTTCGGTCATTTCAACCCCTTCCCTGAATGCCTGGTCGGCATTTTCGGTGGGAGATTCAGAGTTGGGCTTTGCACTTTCGATGGTGCGGCGCAGATTGTCGGCGACGGTCAGCATGTCCCGGGCAAAATTGGTGACCGCGTATTTTGACGCATCCGTACGATCGCGATCGGCACGCCTACGCACATTTTGGGTTTCTGCCAAGGCCCGCAGCAATTGATCTTTTAGTTCGGAAACTTGCTCTTCGGGGGTCAGAACAATGGGCTCGGGCGAAATATCGACGTCGTTATCGGCTTCATCCGCGTCGTCGTCTTCGGTGGCATCCAGATCCTCGATGTCCTCGTCAAAGTCATTGGAATCCTGTGGTTCGTCACTCTGCAAATCGTCCATGTCATCTTCACTAATCATGGGTGCTGTCTCCTTAACCGACTAATCGTCCGATTACCTTGGCTGTGTAATCAACCATGGGAATGATGCGGGCATAGTTCAACCGGGTCGGGCCGATGATGCCGATGGCGCCGACAATATCCGCGTGGGAATTGGTGTATGGCGCAACCACCATGGACGACCCGGTCATTTCGAACAGCTGGTTTTCCGCGCCGATATAGATGCGCACGCCCTCGGCGCCTTCGGCCATATCCAGCATCCGCAAAATGTCTTGTTCGGCGTCCAAAGCGTCGAAAAGCTTGCGAATGCGTTCTAAATCTTCCACCGCCGTCACGTCGGTCAGCAGCTTGCCTTGGCCGCGCACGATTAAGGCGTTGGAACCCTGCCCTCCGGCCCAAGTGGCCAGACCGGCCTCCACCACCCGGGCGGTCAGGTCATCCAGTTCCGCTGTGTGGTGGGCGATTTCGTTGGTGATTTCGTTCCGGGCTTCGGCGAAGGTCCGGCCGCTCAGACGGGAATCCAAATAATTCGACGCCTCGATCAATCCGGATTGGGGCATATCGGGGGGCACGTCGGCGATGCGATTCTCCACGATGCCGTCTTCGGTGACCAAAATCACCAATGCCCGGCCCGGAGCCAATCCCACCATTTCGATATGCTTGACCCGGGAATCCATTTTCGGCGCCACCACGATGCCCGCGCACCCGGCCAGCCCCGATAACATGGCCGACGCTTCTTTCAACGAATCCGCCAGGCTGCGCCCGGCGGCCGCACAGCGGGCTTCGATGGTTGCCTGTTCTTCTTCGGTCAGATCGCCGATTTCCAGCAGGCCATCGACGAAAAACCGCAATCCCACTTCGGTGGGAATGCGCCCTGCCGAGGTGTGCGGGGCATACAGCAACCCGGCCCCTTCAAGATCGGCCATCACGTTACGCACCGACGCCGGTGACAGCTTTTGCCCCAATCGATTTGCTAAGGTGGCCGAGCCAATGGGCTCGCCGGTTTCCACATAGGAATCGATAATCAAACGGAAAATTTCCCGGGATCGCTCGCTCAGCTCATGAATCATTGTTGGGCATCTATGTCGGGCATCTGTGGCTGAGCGGAAACGCTGCGCCCCCGGCAATTTTTCAAAGGACACCAACCAAATGTATGGACCCGGCCCATTGACGTCAACGCGGGCAGAGGTCGAGCGACAGGTAAAATAAATTTGGTTTCCTCCGGTGGCATAGGGCTCTAGAACCCATTGGCCGTTCTAAGAGGAGGAATTCATGCGACCATCGGGCCGATCACCAAATCAATTGCGGGAAATCAAACTAGAGCCGGGCTTTTCCAAGCATGCCGAGGGATCGTGCATGGCGCGGTTCGGCGACACTCACGTGTTGTGTACCGCCAGCGTCGAAGGCCGGGTGCCGCCGTGGCTGCGCAATTCCGGCAAGGGATGGGTCACCGCCGAATACGGCATGTTGCCCCGGGCCACAAACGAGCGCATGAACCGTGAAGCCGCCCGCGGCAAACAATCGGGACGCACCCAGGAAATCCAGCGGCTGATTGGAAGGTCGTTGCGCGCTGTCACCGATCTGGAAGCCCTGGGCGAACGCTCGATCAAGATCGATTGCGATGTCATCCAGGCCGACGGCGGCACCCGCACCGCTGCCATCACCGGCGGCTATGTGGCTCTGCATATGGCCTTCGCCGGCATGGTGGCTGACAAAAGTTTGGCCGCAAACCCGCTGATTGGGCACGTGGCCGCCATTTCATGTGGAATCGTCGATGGGGCGACGGTGTTGGATCTGGATTACGTGGAAGATTCCGGTGCCGATGTCGACGCAAATTTCGTCATGACCGGCGACGGCGCAGTGATCGAAATTCAAGCCACCGCCGAAGCAAATCCCTTCAGCCGCCAACAACTGAACGAAATGTTGGATTTGGCCAACGATGGCATTGCCGAATTGGTCAGTCTTCAACGCGCCGCATTGGGCATCGCGGACTGATCGGTGACCACTCACCGGACCTTCACCGGGACCGAACTGGTGATGGCTACCCATAACCCGGGCAAGGTGCGGGAACTCGGGGAGCTGCTGGCGCCGCTGGGAATCAAGGCGATTTCGGCGGGGGACTTGGGTTTGCCGGAACCGTTGGAAGACGGCGACAGCTTCGCGGCAAATGCCCGTATCAAGGCAGCGGCGGCGGCGGCGGCCAGCGGCTTGCCGGCGTTGGCCGATGATTCTGGCCTGGTGGTCCACGCGCTGGACGGGGCACCGGGGATTTTTTCAGCCCGGTGGGCAGATGCGGCGGGCGGATTCCAAACGGCCATGGAGCGGGTAGATCGGGAATTGAAGGCATTGGGCACGGCGGATCGCACCGGGCATTTTGTCGCCGCCCTGGCCCTGGCCTGGCCCGACGGCCACGTGGAAATCTTTGAGGGCCGGGTATACGGCACCCTGGTGTGGCCGACGCGAGGCAATAACGGATTTGGGTATGACCCAATATTCGTGGCCGACGGCCACGCCATAACCTTTGGCGAAATGGATCCGGCGAAAAAACACGCTATCAGCCACCGGGCCGACGCTTTCGCAAAAATGCTGGCGGGTTGTTTTAGTGCCCGCGGCTGATTTCGGCGTCTATGTGCATTGGCCGTTTTGCCTGGCCAAATGCCCGTACTGCGATTTCAACAGCCATGTGCGCGACGTCATCGACCAAGACCGCTGGCATCAGGCCTATCTGACAGAAATCCGCGCCAATGCCAGTCGGGCAGAGCATTTGGGTAAGGCCACCAGCGTGTTTTTTGGTGGTGGCACCCCGTCGCTGATGGACCCCGACTTGGTGGCTGGAATTTTGGATGCCATTACAGACGTCATCGGCATCGCTCCCGATGCCGAAATCACCATGGAAGCCAACCCGACGTCGGCAGAAGCGGCGAATTTCAAGGCCTATGGCGAAGCCGGGGTGAACCGCCTGTCCCTGGGTATCCAGGCACTGGATGATGGCGCACTAAAATTCCTGGGTCGAGAGCATTCTGTGGTGTCGGCCTTGGATGCCTTGGCCATTGCTCAGGCCACCTTCGATCGGGTGTCGTTCGATTTGATCTATGGCCGCCCCGGCCAGACGGTGGGCGCATGGACTGATGAACTGTCCCGTGCATTGGCCTTCAGCACCGGGCATTTGTCCCTGTACCAGCTAACCATCGAACCGAACACCAAGTTCGCGGAAACCTATGCAAACGGTGGGCTTTCGCTGTTGGACGACGACATCGCGGCGGACTTGTTCGACGTAACCCAGGGGCTGTGCGAAGGGGCCGGCTTGCCGGGGTACGAGATTTCAAATCACGCTAAGCCGGGCCAGAAATGTGCCCACAACATGGTGTATTGGCGATCGGGGGATTGGCTGGGGATCGGTCCCGGGGCCCATGGTCGCCTCACCTCTGGGGCAGACCGCATAGCCACCACTCAACACCGCAGCCCCGAAAGCTGGTTGAAGGCGGTTGAAACCGATGGCTCCGGTGCGGGCCCGGAACACCCGCTGGATGCTGCGGCGCGTCTGGAAGAATCCGTTCTAATGGCGATGCGCTTGGCCGAAGGACTGTCGAAAACCCGCTTCACGCACCAAACCGGACGGTCGTTCGAAAACGCCTTTGGCGGCGTGCCGCTCCACTTGATGGGCGAGGGTTTCGTGGAAATGACCGATGGTGCCCTGCGCACCACGCCAAAGGGCCGTTTGGTGCTCAATCAAATTGTGGCGCGGCTGGTCGAAGCTAGTTGATGGCGATCGTGAACGTCACAGGTGCGGGGTCGATGACCTTCAGGCCCTTCGGCTCCACTTCCATCACCGCCAATCCGCGCTCGACAATGCCATTGGCCAAAAACCGGAAAATTCCGTCGGACCCGGCAAATCCGCTGGTTGAGCCGATGGCGGCGATGGAAAAGTCGACGATTTCTGATCGTGACAACACGGCGGCCAGGGCCACGGCGTCATAGGCCAAGGTGGCGATGCGGCTGGGGCGATACCCATGGATGTCGGTAAAGCGGTCAAAAAACGCTTGGGAAAGGTCCGGTGGCGGCGCGGCAAACCAGCCGCCCACCAACGATGGTTCCTGGCCCAACGTGTCATCGTTCCACAGGCCGGTGCCTAAAAACCGCACTAATTGAGGGTCCACGTCAAAAAACGGCAGCAACGGTACCACTTCGCGCAGGCGCGACCCCCCTTCGGGGATCAATACGGCGTCGTAGCCCAAGGCCCCCAACGTTTCCACATCATCCAGGCGCGCCAGTTCGGCCCGGGCGGCGGCGTCGGTACGGGCTTGTAACGCCCGGCGATGGGCCGCCAATTGATCCCGGCGGAACTGATAATCCGCCAACATGCGCACTGGAGTCATCAAATCTATGTCGCCTTCGTGGGCGTACAGCTGGGTTTGAGTAACCACACCACCGTTGGCAACGGCGGCTGCCCGCAAAGCATCCACCACCGCAAAGCCATAGGGCGAATCCGGGGCCAGGGCGGCGATCCGGCCAAGCCCTTGGGAAACGGCGTAGGCCACAACACGTTCGACTTCTTGTTGCGGCATGAAGGACAACAAAAAAACGCCGTTTCCGGCCACTGTGGCGTCGGTGGAAAACGCCACCATGTTGATCCCCCGGGCCCGGGCGCGGACAGCAGCGGCGGCCACCGAGGCGCTGAAAACCGGGCCCAAAATAAGCTGGGCGCCTTCTTGTAGGGCCGAATCTGCTGCGGCCTGGGCGCCTTCTGGGGTGCCCATGGTATCCCTTGGCAACAACACCAAATTGTCGCCGCCAATCTCATACAGGGCAATCATCGCCGCATCCAACAACGTCCGGCCCAATCCTTTTTCTGGCCCGGTCAGCGGTAACAACAAGGCCACCCGAATCGGCCCGCCGTCTTCCGGCTGGATTAATTGCGGGGGTTCGGGCGGTGCTGGCACTTGTAACGTGGTCACCGGTGGCTCGCCCACCGGCAATTCAACGAATACTTCTGGCTCCGGGAATTCGATGGCGGCGGCCGGGGGCTCGAACGCTTTTGCCGATGTTGGGGGTCCTGCGGCGGCGTCGGCCGGGGGTCCGACGGCTGGCGTGAAGGCACCGTTCGCGCTAGTTGTGTCGGCGCATCCACCGGCAAAAACCAAAACGGCGATCAACCATGCCCCGGCTGCGACAGTCTTCACAAAGCCAAGGTTCGGGGAATGGGCATGGGCGTCGGTCATTAGGCGCGGCCAAGGGTAAAGGCGGGCCAAACCGAAGTAAACCAAAGGCACCCTTACGTGCCGGCCAGAAAAAGGGAATTTTGAGCCCCGGCCTTTATGTGGTGGCGACCCCCATCGGCAATTTGGGCGACATTACTCTGCGGGCGCTTAAAGTGCTGGCCGATGCCGACGTGATCGCTTGCGAGGACACTCGGGTCACCGCGAAATTATTGGCGCGCCACGGCATTGGCACCCCGACCACCCGGTTCGACGATCACAACGCCGCCCAGGCCAGGCCGCGATTGTTGGCCCGCGTGGGCGACGGCCAGTCGGTCGCCTTGGTCTCCGACGCCGGGACGCCGTTGATTTCTGATCCGGGCTATTCATTGGTCCGGGTAATTGTAGACGCCGGGCATTCGGTTGTTCCCATCCCCGGACCATCGTCGGTGATGGCGGCGTTGAGTGTCGCTGGGCTGCCCACGGATCGGTTCTTGTTTGCCGGATTTTTGCCGCCTAAAAAAACCGCCCGGATCAAAGAACTAACAGGCTTGGCGTCGTTGCAGGCTACCTTGGTGTTTCTGGAATCCCCCCGGCGTCTGGCAGCGGCCTTGGCCGACATGGCAGAGGTGTTTGGCTCCCGCTCGGTCACGGTTGGCCGGGAACTCACCAAGCGATTCGAAGAAGTGCGCCGTGGGACATTGGCAGACCTGGCCGCCCATTACGCAGCGTCCGGTGCGCCAAAGGGCGAAGTGGTCGTGGTGGTCGGTGGCGCAGGGGATACCCCGGCACCGACCGAGGCCGAAGCCTTGGCGTTGTTGGGCCAGGCCATGAAAACCGCCTCGGTGCGGGAAGCGGTCAAGGATGTAACCGCGCAAACCGGTTTGCCCCGGCGCACGGTTTATGCTCTAGCCCTTACATTGACATCCAAGTGAGGACAAACACTGCAGGCAAACATCCGGGCCTTGCCAAGCGCTGCCGGGCCGAGGCTTTGTGCGCCTGGGTGCTACGGATCAAAGGCTATCACATTGTCGCTCAAAGATTCCGGCAACCCAGTAGCGAAGTTGATTTGATTGCCCAGGGGGGGTGTTGGTTTTTGTCGAAGTCAAAGCCCGGGCCAGCACCCGGGACGCCATTGAATCTATATCGCTCCGTCAGCAATCTAGAATCATTCGGGCTGCCGAATCGTTTGTCGCCAACAACGCGTAATTTGCTGATCGGACCCTTCGGTTCGACGTCATGCTGGTAGCGCCCAGGCGGTGGCCGGTTCATATTTCCAACGCTTGGCATATACTGGCTTGAGCGGCGCTCCTAACCAAAGGTATCCCTAAATGATCGCAGTCCGACCCCGCCCAAATCTGATCCTTTCCGCCCGTGTCGCCTTGGTGGCTTCCGCTCTGGCGCTGGGCGCTTGCCAATCCTTGCTGGCGGGTGGCGCGGCAGTTGTCGGTGTGGCAGCTGTCCAGGAACGATCCGTGGGCGCAGCCTTGGACGACGCCACCATTCAATTGCTGATCAATCAAAAGCTTTTGGAAACGGACGAGGTCTTGTTCCTGCGCGTCGGCATCGAAGTGGTGGAAAAACGCGTGCTGTTGACAGGCAGTGTCCTTACCCCCGACGATCGGGTGGAGGCTGTGAGGGCGGCATGGCAAGTGGACGGCGTGCGCGAGGTGCTGAACGAAATCCAAATCGCCGAACGTGACGCATTGTCTTACCTGAACGATGCTAGAATCACCGCCCAATTGCGGTTCCAGATGTTGACCGATGCCGAGGTCGCCGACGTGAATTATTCGGTCGATACGGTGAACAGCACGGTCTATCTGATGGGCATTGCCGTCGACCAGGCCGAATTGAATCGGGTCACCGATTATGCCCGGGCGATCTCTGGCGTGGAAAATGTCATCAGCCATGTGCGGCTGGCTGACGACCCCCGCCGCTAGCCTCCAAGCGTGGCCCTTCAAGTCGCGATCCAAATGGACCCGGTTGCCGGCATCGACGTCGATGCCGACAGCACCTTTGTTCTGGCCTTGGAAGCCCAAGCCCGGGGCCACGACCTGTTCCATTACGGCCCCCAAGATTTAAGCCTGAACCAAGGCCGGGTGATGGCTCGGGCCCACCCTATGTCGGTCAGCCTGGACGCCGGGGGGCACGCCAACCTGGGGGACGCGGTGGCCCTGGAATTGGCTGATGTGGATGTGGTGCTGATGCGCCAAGACCCGCCGTTCGATATGGCCTACATCACCGCAACGCATATTTTGGAACATATCCACCCCCAGACCCTGGTGGTGAACGATCCGGTCAACGTGCGCAACGCCCCGGAAAAATTGTTCGTCACCCATTTTGATGGGGTGATGCCGCCGACTCTGATTTCGTCCGACCGCTATGAAATCCTGGCGTTTCGCGCCGAACACAAAGACATCATCGTCAAGCCCTTATACGGCAACGGCGGTGCCGGGGTTTTTCACATTACCCGCGACGATGAAAACCTGAACGCCCTAATGGAATTGTTCACCGGTCTGTATCGCGAACCCATCGTGGTCCAACGCTACGTGCCGGAAATCCGCCAAGGCGACAAACGCATCATTTTGGTGGAAGGCGAACCGGTGGGGGCCTTTTTGCGGGTACCGGCGAAGGGCGAAGCCCGATCCAATCTGCACGTCGGCGGCACGGCGCACCAATCGACGCTGACCGCCCGCGAGACAGAAATTTGCCAAATCATCGGCCCGACCTTGAAGGAAATGGGCTTGCTGTTCGTGGGCATCGACGTGATCGGTGACTGGCTGACGGAAATCAACGTGACCTCGCCCACCGGCCTGCAAGAAATCAATAGCTTCGACGGCGCCCAGCTGGAGGCAAATATATGGGACGCGATCGAGGCACGACTTTCATGAACGAAAAAAGACAACAACTGCGTGACCTGGTGGATGCCAAGTCCTTGAAACACGGCGACTTCACTTTGGCTTCGGGGGCCAAATCAACGTTCTATTTCAACATGAAAGAGACCCTGTTCGACGGGCAAGGCGCCAACCTGATCGCTGACTTGATCCTGGATGAAATCGCCTATGACGGCGCCGATTTCGTCGGCGGCTTGGAAATGGGCGCTGTGCCGATTGCCGCCTGTGTTGCCATGCGATCGGTGCAGATTGATCGACCGTTGCGCGGGTTCTACATCCGCAAACAAGTCAAAGATCACGGGGTCGGCAAACGCATCGATGTGGACCTGGCCCCTGGCGCCAATATCGTGGTCGTGGAAGACGTGACCACATCCGGGGGCTCGGTGTTCCAAGCCATCGAAGTCATCCGCGATTTGGGTTGTGTGGTCACCAAAGCCATCACGATTTTGGATCGCGACGGCGGTGCTACCAAATTGCTGGCCGACGCTGGCGTCGAACTTGTTCCGCTGCTGCGGTCTTCTGATTTTGATTTGAGCTAGGTGGCTCCGCCGTGGTCGCCCGCATCAACACGGTGGCGTTCCAGGGGGTGGAAGTTCTGGAAGTGGATGTCCAGGTGCAGATCGCATCGGGGGTGCCTGCCATGATGTTCATTGTACCTTCTAATCCTCCTGATTGTTATGCATCCGGCGCGCGATTTCAGCGCCATAGGCGTCCAAGGTCTCTGACCAAAAACTCTCCAAATATTCCCGCAGATCGTCCAACCCAGCCCGCTCGACCAGGTAGATACGCTGGTTGCCCTGTGGCCGGGCGCTGACCAAATTCGCGGCCTGTAGCACCTTCAAATGCTGGGAAACTGCCGGTCTGCTGACGGGCTGGCCCTTGGCCAGTTCCCCCACAGACTGGGGCTGCACGCGCAGCGCCTCAAAAATGCTGCGCCGGGTCGGGTCCGCCAAGGCGGTAATTGCTTCTGCGTAAGCCATAACTTACCGTAAGCTATCACTTACTAACAAGTAAAGCGGGAAACGTGCCCTTAAAAGAACTCCGGCAGCGTGGCCTTTAAAGCGGCTTCGATGCGATCTTTGGGTGTGACGTCGGTTGGCGGGTATTCGAACGTCTGGCCGGTGACCCGTTCGTACAGGCGCACATATTTGAGTGAGAATTCCAGCAACACATCGTCGGGGATTTCCGGGATCGGGTCTTTGTAGGGATCGCAGCGCTCGGCGATCCACAGCCGCAGAAATTCTTTGTCCAGACTTTCGGGTTCATCCCCGGCGGCCATGCGGAATTCGTAGGATTCCGCGATCCAAAATCGGCTTGAATCCGGGGTGTGGACTTCGTCGGCCAAAACGATGGTGCCGTCCTCGTCGGTGCCAAATTCGTATTTGGTATCCACTAAAATCAGGCCGTTTTTCGCTGCGATTTCCCGGCCCCGGGCGAACAACGCCAAACTAAGCCGCGCCAGTTCGTCCCACGTTGCTTGGGGCAACAGGCCGGTGGCAACAATTTCTTCGGGGGTGGTGGGGGCGTCGTGTTCGCCTTGCTCGGCCTTGGTGGTCGGCGTCAAAATGGTGCCCGGCAGTTTGGCGTTTTTGGTCAATCCGTTGGGGAAATCTACCCCGTACATGGTGCGCGCACCCTTGTCGTACATGGGCCAAATGCTGGTTTCCGTGGACCCGGTCATGTAATCCCGCACCACCATTTCCACCGGCAGCATGTCCAGGCGCTTAACGATGGTGACGTTGGGGTCGGGGATTTCCAACACATGATTGGGGCAAATGTCTGAAGTCGCCTCGAACCAAAACCGTGCGGTCTGGGTCAGGACCTGGCCCTTGTAAGGGACCGCGGCCAGCACTTTGTCGAACGCCGATTGGCGGTCGGTGGTAATCATCACCGTGCGCCCATCGGGCAGGTCATAAGCGTCCCGCACTTTGCCGCGGCGGAAACCGGGCGCGTTGGGAAATTCAGCGTCGGTGACGCAGTTGTCTAGGGAAACAGATTGCATAGCGGCTTCGTCCTCGGGCTGCGAACCTTTTCTTGAAGGGGTCGGGCAGTATCCACGGATCGCCGCGTTTGTGTAGAATTATTTAGGCGTCGACGGACGCGTCCGACGGATCTTGGATTTCAAAGGCCGCCAACATGGATTTGCCCGGTTAGGTGGCCAAGGTCGGTGATGTCTGGATCGCTTCCCGCCTTGATCGCGGCCTCGATAGATTTGGCGGAGGTAGCAGCCAAATCGTACAAGGTGCCTTGATTGCGGTACTTGGTGACCGCCGCCAGAACCTTAGTTTCAGCGGCCACCGTTTGCATTTCAGGCAAATGATCCTTCAATTCGGAATCTTGCGGTCCACCCGTTAGGTGGGCGATGACTGGGTCCGCTAGCCACAGGAATTGCACGGCCTGACGTTGGGCGCGCATCGTATTGATGGTGTTGAGGATTTTTTTTGGACGGCGGTTCGTCGGAAAATTCGGTGGTCCACCGGCGCAAGGGGTTTGGGACTTCGACCAAAGAAATGGTTTCTTCGGCTTCCCGCGCTGCCCGGCGTCGATGGGGCCCCACATAATCGTATGTCACCACAAATGGCCGACGATGCATGATCAGCGCTTTCAGGCCGTGTTCGACGCTGACCTGGGACAATGGCTCGGTAAAAATCAAATCGGCGCCAGAATCGATCACTCGGCGCACCAAGTTCGCTTCTGGCTCGCTCACCAAGGCGACCACGGGCATGAACGGCTGGCCAACGATTTCGTTGCGCCGAATTTTGCGGATCATTTCTAAGATTTGACCATCCTCCATCGCGGCGCTGCCAATCAGCAAGGCGACCTCGGATTTGGCCAATCGATTACCCAGAGCCTCGACGGACTCCACATGCTCAAGGCTGCGGAAACCCATCGATTTCAAAAATCCCTGCAACGCCTGCCTGGCGCCGGAATCTTCGTCGGCAATGACCGTTGGGACATCTCTGAAATCGAACCGCACGCCCTATACTCCATTGGTCACAACTTCCGGTCCCGCCGATGCTGGTCCCGGCCGGGTTGGGACTAATGTGACTCTAAATTTTGTATAATTTCTTAACGGTGGAAAATATCCCGCAGCATCGCTGGGGAAGTACGGTCGTCATGGCGAAGTTTATTTTCGCGCGATGACCTTAATGCCGGGTTTGAAGGCGATTGCCCGGTGAACAACAGTCAGGCCGTGACGCTCCAATAATTGGATCAGATTTGCGGCATTGAAATACAGGCAATGCTCAGGGGGCTTAAACGCGTCCCAGGCATCCAAATCATCCGGCCGCCGCCAATGGTCCAAATCAGGGGTAGTCAGGTACAGCACGCTTTCCGATTGCATCAACCCCGTCACCGCGTCCATGAAGGCGTTGCAATCAGGGGTATGCTCGATGACTTCCGAGCAATAAATTGCAGTAAATGGATCAGGCTTAGTCGCAGCAAAGTCGCTCAATGTTGCCCGTTGGAATGTATTGTCGGGGAACTTGCTTTGCGCCCATTCGATTGATGCCGGATCTGGGTCGATGCCAACGGATTCGAACCCGGCCCTGCGCGCAGCCTCCACCATGAACCCGCCGTTACAGCCAACATCCAAAAATCGCCCGGAGGTGGCGAATTTGTTTAGCCGACGTAACCGGCGTTTGGACCGGGCCAATTTGCGGGCTACCTTGGCGAAATAGCCATCCGATGTATCGCTGTCGTACTGGGCGGCCAGGGCATCGGCCGACGGCATGGGGTCCAAATACACAAACCCGCACACGGCGCATTGCCACAACGTTAGTGGGCCGAAGCGCGGATGCTTAACGGTGGCGAACGGGAGGCACTCGGTAGCGGCGCAAATTTGGCAAGTGGTCTCTGGCATGCGGCCAGAACTTGCTGTGATCCGCCCAAACGGTCAAGCTTGATACATGGATCAGCATCTGATCGCTGTCGCAGGTGACATCACGACATTGGCGGTGGACGCCATCGTCAACGCCGCGAACGAGTCGCTGCTGGGCGGTGGTGGTGTCGACGGCGCAATTCACCGGGCTTGCGGGGCCGGGCCTGTTGGCGGAATGCTGGACTTTGGGCGGCTGCAAAACTGGTGACGCTAAAATCACTGGTGGCTACGACTTGCCTGCCACCCACGTTATCCACACGGTCTGGCCGGTCTGGCGTGACGGCAACAATGGCGAAGACGATTTGCTGGCGTCGTGTTACGCCCGATGCCTGGAGTTTGCCGCCGAACACGGGGTCGGATCCATCGCCTTCCCCTCGGTCAGCACCGGGGCTTACGGGTTCCCATTGGCGCGCGCCGTCCCAATTGCCGTCACTGCGGTGCGGGCAGGATTGGCACGGTATCCAAGGATCGAAATCGTCACATCTGTTTGCTTCGGCGCCGACGTCCTTGCAGCCTACGAAAGTGCTATTTCCTAGCGCGCCGATCAGAATCCCGCTGCCAGCAAGCGCTGGGCACGATTTGCTCGCGCGCCTAATTCATTGATTTAGAACTAGGCCCGGCGCATGGGAATGGGGGACTTTGTTTCGACCGCACCGGAGGAATGGGCGGCTAGCGCTGCTAGATTCACCACTGCGGATACGGTTGAACCCATGGGCAGAATTTGCGCAGGTTTTTCCAGCCCCACCAACAGGGGGCCGATGACGGTGCCGCCGCCGATTTCCTGCAACAGCTTCGATGAAATGTTGGCGGCGTTCATGCTCGGCATGATCAACACATTGGCGGGTCCTGACAGGCGACAAAACGGGTACATTTCCATCAGCTTGGCATTCAACGCCACATCGGCGGCCATTTCCCCGTCGTATTCAAAATCCACATCCCGGGCATTCAACAATGCCACGGCGTCGTGCACCCGATCCGATACCTCTTGCTTGGAATTGCCGAACGTCGACGCTGACAGCATAGCGACCCGCGGTTGTTGCCCCAATCGGCGCACGACTGCCGCCGATTGAATGGCGATGTCCGCAAGCATTGCGGGGTCGGGGATTTCGTGCACCAAGGTATCGGCGATAAACACGGTGCGGTCTCGGGCCACCATCAAGGTGATGCCCAGTGGCTGGTGCCCCGGCAATGGGTCCAACACCCGGCGAATGTCCGCCAAAACCTCGGCTGAATTGCGGGTCAAGCCGGTGACACAGGCGTCCACATCCCCGTAGGCGGCCATGCATGCGGCATAGACCGTTCGGAACACGTTCACCATGCGTCGGCAATCCCGGTACAACAGCCCTTGACGTTGCAATCGTTGGTACAGAAAATCGGTGTAACCCGCGCTGCGTGGGCTGGCCGCTGAATCTTCGATTTCGACGCCTTCCAGGCTGCCCAAGCCGATATCGTCGGCGACTTTGCGCACCTGTTGGGGTCGACCAATCAGAACTGGGGTGCCGTACCCGGCGTCGCGAAAGGCAATGGCGGCACGGATGATTTGTTCTTCTTCGCCTTCGGCAAACGCCACCCGTTTGGGGTTGTTGAGCACCTGTTCCAAAATCAAATGCAGAGGCCCGGCGACCGGGTCCAGGCGGGCGCGCAGTTCGGCCCGGTAATTATCCATGTCGATAATCGGCCGCTGAGCCACGCCAGAATCCATGGCGGCTTGGGCGACGGCGGGGGACACCCGGGAAATCAGCCGCGGATCAAACGGCACCGGGATGATGTATTGGCGGCCATACTGGGGGCGCTCGCCGGAATAGGCAGCGGCCACTTCGTCGGGCACGTCTTCCCGGGCCAACGCCGCCAGCGCATCGGCGGCGGCCATCTTCATGGCATCGTTGATGGTGGTGGCCCGGACGTCCAAGGCGCCGCGGAAAATGTACGGGAACCCCAGCACGTTGTTCACTTGGTTGGGGTAATCGGACCGCCCGGTGGCAACGATGGCATCGTCGCGCGCTGCATGGACATCTTCCGGTGTGATTTCGGGGTCCGGGTTGGCCATGGCGAAAATGATCGGCGAATCGTTCATGGATGTCACCATGTCCCGGGACACCAATCCCTTTTGCGACAATCCGATAAACACGTCGGCGCCCTTCATAACGTCTTCCAGGGTGCGGTGTGGAGTGTCGATGGCATGGGCGGATTTCCACTGGTTCATGCCTTCTTCGCGGCCTTGGTAAATCACGCCTTTGGAATCCAACAATACGGCATTGTTGTGGGGCAATCCCATGGCCTTAATGAGTTCAAGACAGGCGATGCCGGCGGATCCGGCGCCGTTGATCACGATCTTGGCGTCTTTGATGTCGCGCCCGGTCAGACCCAAGGCGTTGATAAATCCGGCGGCGGTGATAATTGCGGTGCCATGCTGGTCGTCATGGAACACCGGAATGGGCATCATTTCCCGCAGCTGCTGTTCAATGACAAAGCATTCCGGGGCTTTGATGTCTTCCAGATTGATGCCGCCAAAGGATGGTCCCAAATGACGCACCGCCGCGATGAATTCATCCACGTCTTCGGTGTCGACTTCCAGGTCGATGGAATCCACATCGGCAAAGCGCTTGAACAGCACCGCCTTGCCCTCCATCACCGGTTTTGACGCCAAGGCCCCCAAATTGCCCAAGCCCAGCACGGCGGTGCCATTGCTGATGACCGCCACCAGATTACCCTTGTTGGTGTAATCATAGGCGCTGTCCGGGCGGCCTTCGATTGCCAAGCACGGAACCGCGACCCCCGGCGAATACGCCAACGCCAAATCGCGTTGGGTGTTCAGAGGCTTTGTCGGGACAATTTCCAATTTGCCGGGACGACCCTCGTAATGGAATCGCAGAGCTTCCTCGTCGGTGAAGGTGAATTTGTCCTTGGTCATCGGGCTTGGCTCGCAGGGTCTAAAATACCCGCCAACCTAACGGCAAAAACCCTTTGGGGTAAACATGTTTAGGCGGTGATTTGCAGACAAAACGGCAAGGTGTCGGTCTTAACCATTCTGGCGGTTGAAGAATCATAAGATCCGCAGTGGTTGCGCAGGAAATGATAGGTTGGCCGGGTGAGCGCACCGCAAAAAACCCCCGCCACCCTGACGCCCATGCTGGCGCAGTTTCTGGCGATCAAAGAAGAGCATCCGGATCACCTGCTCTTTTATCGCATGGGGGATTTCTTCGAGCTGTTTTTTGACGATGCGGTGGCGGCATCGGCGGCGTTGGACATCGTCCTAACCAAGCGTGGCCGCCACAATGGCGATGACATTCCAATGTGCGGAGTGCCGGTGCACGCCTACGAAACCTATCTGCAAAAGCTCATTCGGGCGGGGTTCAAGGTCGCCATTTGCGAGCAGGTGGAAAACCCGGCGGAAGCCAAAAAGCGTGGGCCAAAATCCGTGGTCCGCCGGGAAGTGGTGCGGGTCATTACCCCCGGGACGTTGACGGAAGACGCCCTGCTGCAATCCACCGCCCACAATTATTTGGCGGCCCTCGCGCAGTCCGGCGAAACGTTCGCCCTGGCGTGGTTGGAAATATCCACCGGCGAATTTTCGGTGACACCCGCAAAAGCCGGGGAAATCAACGCCACCTTGGCGCGCCTTTCCCCTGGCGAAGTGTTGGTGTCGGAAACCTTGATCCAGGCGCCTGAATTATTCGAAGCCTTGGCCGAATGGAAATCGGTGCTCAGCGTTCAGCCGCCAAGTGTGTTCGATTCAGCCGCTGGTAACCGCCGTTTGCGCGAGGCGTTCGGTGTCGCCACCTTGGATGGCCTGGGTACGTTCGGTCGGGCGGAATTGGCGGCGGCCGGTGCCTTGATGGCTTATGGCCAAGACACCCAAAAAGGTGCCATGCCCCGTTTGCATGCGCTCAGCCACATCGATCCCACAACGATCATGGCCATCGATGCGGCGACCCGCAGGAACCTGGAATTGGATCGCACATTGGCGGGTGACCGCGGGGGCAGCCTGCTGGCATTTATCGACCGCACGCTGACGGGCGCAGGCGCCAGGCTTTTGGCGTCGCGGCTATCTGGGCCACTCACTGATCCCACAGCCATCAACGCCCGCCTGGATGACGTGGCGTATCTGCAATCCGCCGCCAACCTGCGCGAAGATATTCGCAGGGCTATGCGCAATTGCCCCGATATGGAACGGGCGCTGACCCGGTGCGCCATGGCCCGGGCCGGCCCCCGGGACCTGGCCGCAATCGCCGCCGCCCTGGGTCGTACGACTCAACTGCGCGGCTTGTTGGATGGGCAATCGGCCTTGCCTGATGGCTTAAGCGCGCTGGCCCGGGATTTGGGTCACCACCAGGATTTTGCCGACACCTTGGAAGCCGCCCTCGCCGACGACCTGCCCATGCTGGCCCGGGACGGGGGCTTCATTCGGGCGGGCCATACCGAAGCCTTGGATGAACTGCGCGGACTGCGCGACGAAAGCCGCCGCCACATCACCGAACTGCAGGGGCGCTATGCCACCCAGACCGAAGTGGCGAAGCTGAAAATCCGCCATAACAACGTGCTGGGATATTTCATCGAAGTCACCGCCACCCATGCCGACCGGCTGCTGGCTGACGAAACCACGTTCATTCATCGCCAAACCATGGCCAACGCCATGCGGTTTTCCACCACCGAGCTGGGGGAATTACAGCGCAAAATTTCCGAAGCCGGGGACAAAGCGGTGGCCCTTGAATTGACCCTGTTCGCCGGCATGATTGCCGAGGTGGGGGTGCGTGGCGCTGATATTGCCGTGGCCGCCCACGCCCTGGCCGGGCTGGATGTGACGTCGGGGCTTGCCGAACTCGCCAGCCAATCGGGGTATTGCCGTCCCACAGTAGATGACAGCATTGCCTTTGCGATCACTTCAGGTCGCCACGGGGTGGTCGAGGCGGCTCTGACGAAATCGGGTCAAGGGCCGTTCGTTCCCAATGACTGCGATCTGGGCACTGGCCATCATTTGTGGCTGCTGACCGGCCCCAATATGGCGGGAAAAAGTACCTTTTTGCGGCAAAACGCTTTGATCGCCATCCTCGCCCAGATGGGAAGTTTCGTGCCCGCAGAGGCCGCCCACATCGGCGTCGTCGATCGCCTGTTCAGCCGGGTGGGGGCGGCGGACGACTTGGCCCGCGGGCGGTCAACGTTCATGGTTGAAATGGTGGAAACCGCGGCGATTCTTAACCAAGCGGGGCCGCGAGCCTTGGTGATCCTAGACGAAATCGGTCGCGGCACGGCGACTTTCGATGGCTTGTCCATCGCCTGGGCGGTGATTGAGCACCTGCATACCGTCAACAAATGCCGGGCGTTGTTCGCCACCCATTACCACGAACTGGTTGCCTTGGCGGCGCGGCTTGATGGCTTAGCCAACTACACGGTGCGGGTCAAGGAATGGAATGGCGAGGTGGTGTTTCTGCACGAAGTTGCCCCCGGCGCTGCCCTGGCCAGTTATGGCATCCAGGTGGCGAAATTGGCTGGACTTCCAGGGGAGGTGATCACCCGGGCGGAACAGGTTCTCGGAGAATTGGAACGGGACGATCAGGCCGGGCCTTTGACCAAACTTGCCGACGATTTGCCGCTTTTCACGATTGGCCCACCTATACCCCCCATGACAGGCGCCCCTTCCCCAGCGCTGGAGGCATTGCGGGATATCCACCCTGACGAGCTGTCGCCGAAAGAAGCCTTAGAGCTGTTGTACAAACTCCGGGGGCTGCTGGACTAAGGGCCTTCAGGCACTGAGCGGCTTGAAACGCGACCTGATACCGGGCAGGATTTTTAAATGGACCAAATCATCAAGGATTCTTCCACTGGCGGCCCCGGTGCGGTGATCGATCGCCGGGCTTTGGCCGCGACCCTGGCGGCGATTGCCGATGGCGGTGACGTCCATGCCACGGCTAGCCGTGATGGGGTGCGCGACGCCTTGAAGGCCGCCCTGGCCACCGGACGTGAAGAAATTCAGCGACGTTTTGAGGCCGGCGCCCGGGCCATCGATTGCGCCAAGGCTACGGCCAGGGTCACCGACCAAGTCTTGCGCAGTCTGTACGATTTCACGGTGACCCATGCTTACCCCAATACCAACCCCACCCGGGGCGAACGCTTGGCGCTGGTGGCGGTGGGCGGCTATGGGCGCCGCGAAATGGCGCCCAATTCCGACGTGGATTTGCTGTTTTTGCGCCCCTACAAACAAACCCCTTGGGGCGAACAGGCCCTGGAATATTTACTGTACATGCTGTGGGATTTGGGCTTGAAAATTGGCTATGCCACACGGTCGGTGGCCGAATGCATCCAGCTGGCCAAGGCCGACATCACCATTCGCACGACGATCCTCGAAGCCCGCTATCTGTGCGGTGATCGCGAACCGTTTGAAAAACTGATCAAGAAATTCCAGTCGGATGTGGTGGAAGGTACCGGCCCGGCATTTGTCGAAGCAAAGTTGGCAGAACGCGACGAACGCCATCTGCGCATGGGCGATTCCCGCTATGTGGTGGAACCCAATGTGAAGGACGGCAAAGGCGGATTGCGCGATCTGCATACGTTATTTTGGATCGGCAAATATTTGTACCACGTGACCCAGGCGGTGGATTTGGTGGACTCAAAAGTCTTTTCGGCAAAACAATTCGCCCGCTTTGCCAAGGCCGAAAATTACTTATGGGCGGTGCGGTTCAATCTGCATTACATGGCGGGCCGGGCCGAAGAACGCCTGACGTTTGATGTCCAGGCGGAATTGGGCCGGCGCATGGGATACAAAGATCACACCGGCAATCTGGCCGTCGAACGGTTCATGAAGCATTATTTTTTGTACGCCAAAGAAGTGGGCAATTTGACCCGGGTTTTCTGCTCGGTCTTGGAAGACCAACACAAACGCAAACCGCGCCTGCGCATGCCGCGGATGGCGTTCAAGCCGGAACATATCGACGGCTTTGTCATCGATGGGGGACGGGTGGATGTGGGCTCCGAAACCCTGTTTCAAACCCAGCCAATCAAAATGCTCAGGCTATTTCATTTGGCCCAGAAACGCCGGGTGGATATTCACCCCCGGGCGTTGTTGCTGGTCACGCAGAATTTAGGCGCCATCGACGGGGCCATGCGCGCCGACCCGGAAGCCGGGCGGCTGTTCATGGAAATGCTCACTGGCCGCAAAGATGTGGAAACCACCCTGCGCCGTCTGAACGAAGCTGGGGTGTTCGGCCGGTTCATTCCCGATTTTGGCCGGGTGGTCGCGCAAATGCAGCACGACATGTATCACGTCTATACGGTGGACGAGCACACCATCCGCGCCGTCGGTATGGTGGCGCGCATCGAGGCCGGCGAACTGGCCGAAGACCTACCGTTGTCCCACGACATCATTCACAAGGTGCTTTCCCGCAAGGTGCTGTATTTGGCGGTGCTGCTCCACGACATCGCCAAGGGCCGCGGCGGCGACCATTCCAAATTGGGGGCCGAGGTGGCGTTAAAGGTCGCGCCGCTGTTGGGTCTGGAAGAAGCCGAATCCGAAACCGTCGCGTGGTTGGTGCGCACCCATTTGGATATGTCCCGGGTGGCGTTTCGCCGGGATTTGGCCGACCCAAAAACCATCGCCGATTTCGCCGCGATCGTGCAGAGCCCCGAACGTTTGCGCCTGTTGCTGATTTTGACCGTGGCGGATATTCGCGCCGTGGGCCCGGGGCGCTGGAACGGCTGGTCCGGGCAATTGTTGCGGGAATTGTACTTCGCCACCTTGGAAGTTTTGTCCGGCGGCGAGGCAACAATTACTGGGCCGGGCCGCATCGAAGCGGCCAAGGCTGCGTTGGCGGCCCATGCTGCGGATTGGGCCCCGGGGGAATTGGAAGCTCACACCGACCGATTCCGGGATTCTTACTGGACCGCGTTTGACGAAATATCCCATGCCCGCCACGCGGATTTTTTGCGCCCGCTCGGGGCGGGGGAAGACGTGGTGGCGGTGGATGCCATACCTGAGGCCTTCCGCGCGGTCACTGAATTCACGGTTTATGCCCCAGACCGGCCAGGCTTGTTTGCCAAAATCGCCGGGGCAATGGCGGTGGCCGGGGTGAACATCGTCGATGCCCGGGTGAGCACCACCACCGACGGCATGGCCTTGGACCAGGTGTCGGTTCAAGGGTCCGATGGCAAAGCCGTGGAAGCCACGTACGCCGTGGACAAGGTCAAGCAATTCATCACCCACGTATTGTCGGGAGCGGTGGATCCGGCGGACGTGTTGCGCCACCAACGGGAAAAATCCAGCCGCACGGCGGTGTTCTCGGTCGCCCCCCGGGTGTTGATCGACAACGCGGTCAGCGACATTCACACCATGATCGAAGTTAATGGCCGTGATCGCCGGGGCTTGTTGTATTCGGTCACCCAGGCGCTCACCGAATTGGGCTTGGCCATTTCATCGGCGCGGATTGCCACCTATGGCGAACGGGCGGTGGACGTGTTTTACGTGCGCGATTCCTTTGGTCTGCAGATCACGGCGGAGGTGCGCCTGGATGCGATCCGCGAGCGCTTGATGGAGGCAGTGGTGCAGAGCACCGAAACTGCCGACACGAAAATGCCGCCGGCCGATCCCCAATCCGACGCTGCGCTTGCCTAATAAAAGCCATTTCTGTCCACTAGCCAATTGCCCATGAATTTGTTTCGGGCCATCGCCACCGTCGGCGCCATGACCATGATCAGCCGGGTGCTGGGGTTTGCCCGGGACATTCTGATAGCTGCCATGGTGGGGCCGGGGCTCATCGGCGACGCCTTTTTCGTCGCCTTCAAAATCCCCAACCTGTTCCGCCGGCTGTTTGCCGAAGGCGCCTTTGCCGCGGGCTTCGTGCCGATTTTTTCCGAATTGTCAGGTGACCAAGGCCGCGACGCCGCCCGGGAGTTCGCCGCCCAGGCATTGGCAGTGTTGGTGGCGGTGCTGGCGGTGTTGGTGGCCCTGTTCGAAATCGCCATGCCGTGGCTGATGATGGGCCTGGCCCCAGGGTTCGTCGGCGATGCGGAAAAATTCGATCTGGTGGTGACACTCACCCGCATCACCTTCCCCTATTTGCTGTTCATCAGCGTGGTGTCGTTGCTGGGGGGTGTGCTCAATTCCTTGGGCAAATTCGCCGCCGCTGCCGCCACACCCATTCTGCTAAATTTGGCCCTGATCGGGTCGCTGATAGGCTTGGCCGACATGCTGCCCACCGCCGGGCATGCTCTGGCTTGGGGGGTTGCCGGGGCGGGGGTACTGCAATTGGTGTGGCTGTGGGTGGCCACTGCCCGGGCCGGCACGGTGTTGGGCCTGCGCCGACCCGTTCTCACCGCAAAAGTCCGTGAACTGGGCCGCCTGATGTTGCCTGCCGTGGTGGGCTCGGGCGTCGCCCAAATCAATATCGCGGTGGACATCATCATCGCCTCGCTGCTGGCCACTGGATCCATTTCCTACCTGTTTTTCGCCGACCGTTTGACCCAGTTGCCCCTGGGGGTGATCGGCGTTGCCGTGGGCACTGCGTTGCTGCCATTGTTGTCCCGGCAATTGGCTAGGGGCGACCACGACGGCGCGGCGAACAGCCTGAACCGGGCGGTGGAAACGGCCTTGGTGTTGGCTTTGCCCGCCGCCGCCGCATTGATGATTGCCGCCGAACCCGTGGTGCGGGTGCTGTTCGAACGGGGCGCCTTCGATGCGGTGGCCACCCATGCCACCGCCCTGGCGGTCATCGCCTATGCCTCCGGGGTGCCCGCCTATGTGATGGTCAAGGTCCTGTCGCCGGCGTTTTT
>Ga0315336_1001186_pt1 | contig 54793 bp, 52 predicted proteins | sample ASW5metaG_FD_204512 | JGI IMG/M metagenome (GOLD analysis project Ga0315336, IMG submission 204512) | Ammonia-oxidizing marine archaeal communities from Monterey Bay, California, United States - ASW #5 | ecosystem: Environmental > Aquatic > Marine > Intertidal zone | place: USA: California...
CGACTCCTTCGTCATCGAAATAATTTACTTCGTAAACGCCATTATCTTGATACTTCCATGACAGTACTTCTTCAGGCCCTATTTGCGCGCCCCCATAAGTGAATGATCCGGTACCATCCTCCAATAACACGATCTCTATGGGAAACTCTTCCGGGTCTATTTCAGTGTATACACCTGAGATGTCATCACTGGTTCCGCAGCTATTTAGTCCCAGTAGAAATAAAAAAAGCAACGAGCAGCGAGTCATTAATTTCATAAAGATTTTATATCTCAGTAGTTTATTATTTTTTCTGGGCTTCTCTGGACGCCGTGAAAAGCCGTTCAACGTAACGGGCAATGATATCTACTTCGATATTAACAACGGCGCCCACCTCGTAACTGTCAATGATAGTGACTTCTCTGGTGTGGGGAATAATATTCACCTCTAAATTTTTTTTGACAGCGGAATTTATCGTCAGATTTACTCCATCGATGGTAACCGATCCCTTGCGTGCAAAATATGGGGTGAGTGATTGTGGTATCTCAATCGTAATAGCATGGGAGCGAGCCATTTCCTTCAACGCAACTACATGCCCCACTCCGTCCACGTGGCCACTGACAATATGCCCATCTAAGGAATCTCCCAACCTAAGTGAAGGCTCCAGATTCACCGGCGCTCCGACCTCCAGCTTGCCTAGCGTAGTGACTGATAGTGTTTCCTTTGAAACATCGGCCTCGAAGGCATTAGCATCACAATCTGACACCGTAAGACAAACACCGTTCACGGCAACACTATCACCACGCCCAACGTCTGGAAGCGCTATTCCCTGAGTATCAATCTGTATCCGTTGATCGCCGGCCGTGTCGTTTTTTCTCAACACCCGCCCTACGCCTACGACAATGCCTGTAAACATATCTCTAGCCACCCATCCCATAGCCTACGTCAGGGATTGGTCACCGTATCGGGCCGAGCAATGATTCGCAAGTCCTCACCTACCCGGCGGACATCGCGGTAATGAAGCATGTGACGCCCACCAAGACTTTCAAGTGGAGCTGTAGAAAACATGCCCTTTGCGGTATCACCTAGCACATGTGGAGCCATATAAATCACTAGCTCATCAATCAGGTTTGCTGTAATTAATGCCCCGTTAAGTGCTGGGCCTGCCTCTACCCAAACCTCATTGATCTCCAGTTCTGCCAATCGTGAAAATACCTGCACCAAATTACAATGTGGGTCCCCGTCCACTTTTTCGATTCGGGCCCCACGCTCTTCGAGCACCTGAGAAATTTTTGTGTCATCGTGCACTGTAAAGATAATTACGTCGCCTGGCATCTCAAGAGTTCGCGCCGTCGGCGGTGTTCTGAGATTAGAATCTAAAATAATCCGCTTCGGTTGTATCATGGAAAAAGCTGAATCTTCTGGCCGAGCATCCAAGGAGGGGTCGTCTTCGAGCACGGTACCAATTCCAGCTACTATGGCACTAGAACGACCCCGCCAATTATGCACGTCAGCTCGAGCAACATCGCCTGTGATCCACTGGCTCTCACCGCTTGCTAAGGCTGTGTGCCCATCCAGACTAACTGCCAGTTTGCTCCTAATAAATGGTCGCCCTTTCGTTATGCGTGTGAGGTATCCCGGATTGAGCTCGGTGGCAGCATCTTGCATAAGGCCGGTTTCCACAACTATGCCCGCATTTTCCAAAGCGCGCCTACCCGAGCCAGCAACTTGATTAGGATCCTCGATAGCAAATACAACCCGCGCTACACCAGCCTCAATCAGTGCGTCACTACAGGGACCGGTGCGTCCGGTATGGTTGCACGGCTCAAGATTCACATAAGCTGTCGCCCCACGCGCTCGATTGCCAGCCATCTCAAGCGCTACCCGTTCTGCGTGTGGGCCGCCGGCCTTCTCATGCCAACCCTCTCCAATAATCTTGTCGTCGTTAACAAGAACACACCCCACACGGGGATTGGGATCACAGGTGTATAAACCTCGGGCAGCCAACTCCAGGGCTCTCTTCATGTAATCACCATCGGAACTTGTAGTCATTCTTCCGGCTCATCATCGGATAATAAAGACATCTGGTCCCGTTCAGCTGAGGCGCTGGGGAAAGACTGTAAAAGACGGATCTCTTCTTCGAATTCAGTAACATCCTGGAAACTTCGATACACCGAAGCGAAACGGACGTAAGCTACCTCGTCCAAGCGCCTGAGTTCCTCCATTACGATGCCACCTACCAATCGCCCCGAAATTTCACGCTCACCCAATGTTTGTAAACGGTGTGCGATCCGATCAATAGTCCCCTCAATATCTTCGCTATTCACCGGCCTTTTTTCTAAGGCCCTTAAAATACCGGCTCGCAATTTTATTTCATCAAAAGGCTCACGCCGATCATCCCGTTTAATAATCAGTGGCATCACAAGTGTGGGTAGCTCAAAAGTGGTGAAACGCTCGCTGCATGACCGGCACTCACGCCGACGGCGGACCTGCCGACCCTCGCCCGACAAACGGGAGTCAACGACCTTGGTTTCCTCGTGACTACAAAATGGACAATGCAGGAGACGCCTCCTCGCTAGCCTTGGGGTTCATATACCGGGAAACGCCGGCATAGCTCAATCACCTGGTCGCGAACCTGGTCGATTATCGCTTCAGAGTCCAGATCATCAAGTATGTCAGCAATCCACGCAGTTAACTGTGTGGTTTCCTTCTCCTTGAAACCTCGCGTAGTAATAGCCGGTGTTCCAATTCTCAGGCCACTGGTCACACGTGGCGGCCTCGGGTCATTGGGCACAGCATTTTTGTTCACCGTGATATTGGCCTTGCCAAGAGCATCCTCTGCCGCCTGCCCTGTAATGTCTTGATTGATCAAATCAACCAACATCAAATGGTTGTCAGTGCCGCCTGAAACGATTTTGTACCCGCGACTACCCAGAACTCGGGCCATGCAACGAGCATTATCCACGACTTGCTTTTGATAGATCTTAAATTCCGGTTGCAACGCCTCCTCCAGCGCCACGGCCTTAGCCGCAATGACATGCATAAGCGGACCCCCTTGTGTGCCTGGAAAAACCAGTGAACTGAATTTTTTGGTGAGTTCCGGATTCTCCCGCGCAAGAATCAGTCCACCCCGGGGACCACGTAGAGTCTTGTGGGTGGTTGTAGTGGTAACGTCGGCAATAGGTACCGGATTGGGATATTGTCCGGCAGCAACCAAACCTGCCACGTGGGCCATATCTACCATTAAAAAAGCCCCCACTTCGTCAGCAATAACCCTGAAACGCTGCCAGTCAACCACACGGGAATATGCTGAAAAACCAGCAACGATGACCTTTGGCTGATGTTCGTGTGCGAGCTCTGCTACTTTTTCATAATCGATTTTTTCACTTGCCTCATCAATTCCGTACTGAACCACCTTGAACAGCTTGCCAGAAAAATTGACCTTGGCACCGTGAGTCAGGTGCCCGCCGTGTGAAAGGCTCATTCCCAACAACGTATCCCCGGGCTCCATCATTGCCATATAGGCAGCTGCGTTTGCCTGGGATCCAGAGTGCGGTTGAACGTTTACATAATCAGCGCTGAATAATCGCTTAGCTCGATCAATGGCAAGCTCTTCGGCAACATCGACAAATTCACAACCACCGTAATAGCGTCTACCCGGATAGCCTTCAGCGTATTTATTGGTTAACACGGATCCCTGGGCTTGAAGTACTCTCGGGCTCGCATAATTTTCTGAAGCAATCAGCTCAATGTGCTCCTCCTGCCGGCGACATTCCTCCTTTATCGCATGGGCGAGTACATCGTCAAATCCCTCTATGCGGAATTCTTTTGTAAACATTTTTGCCTTTAGTTCCTTACCGGGTAGCTGCATTTAAAAACGGAATTGTACGGTATCTTGGGAGGACTGCTTAATTATCGCAACCGGCAAGATTCTCCACCACGCGTGTCCATGCCGAAGCAAGATTGGACCGATTATAGCCTCCACCGCCCATGGCTATAATTCTTCCACCACAATAATGATCAGCCAGTGTGCTCAGACGCCTTGCCGCATGTGCGTGAGCATCAACAGAGTAGTTGAGGTGGGTAATAGGGTCTCCGGCCAAGGAGTCAGCACCGCACTGCAGAAAAATCAGTTGCGGACTTCCTGCCTCGATATGCGCCTCCACTTCGTCCCAGACTGCGAGAAACGCCGAATCATCTGAACCCGGAGGCATGGGAATATTTAACTTTGTACCAACCGCCTCTCCTTTTCCTGTTTCGCTTCGGTTTCCGGTACCTGGGTAAAGAAAGCGCCCATCCTCGTGTACATCAGCAAATATCACCCTAGGGTCATCCTCGAAGCCATAGAAGACTCCATCACCGTGATGTGCATCGATATCCACATAGGCCACTTTTTTTAGACCAAAGCGATCCAGGGCAATTGCAATTGCGACCGCTGCATCATTAAAAACACAAAAACCAGCTGCCGTGTTCCTTGCGGCATGATGTAACCCTCCGATGGGATTAAAAGCTCGGGGCACTGCCCCCTCAATCACGAACTGCAAGGCGTTTAAAGTCCCTCCCACGGTATGCGCCGCGGCCTCGTAAACCCCTGGATAAGCCGGGGTATCGCCACCATCCAAATAGCCGGCTCCGGTTTCCGAAAGCTTGATGACCAGATCGATGTACTCTGGGGTATGAAAGGACCCTATCTCCTCACGAGAGGCCTCGCGGGAAGACTGTCGATCCAAAACTGGAACACACGCCGATTGCTCAAGTTCGGCCATGAAGACATCGTGCCGGTCAGGCCCGAAAGGATGCCCATCAGGAAAACCATAGGCGGCAAGCTCCGGTCCCGTGATGACGATAATGGGGTCTGACATCTCTTATCTGGACCCTATAACAAACCGCGGCGAATTTTTATAACCAATCGCGCGCGTTGAAAAATAATTGCTGCCAAGGCGAATCCTCGCCCCAATCCGCTGGATGCCAAGAATGCTGAACCGTACGGAAACACCGTTCCGGATGAGGCATCATTATAGTGACACGGCCATCTTCATTGGAAAGGCCCGCGATACCAAGGGGCGAACCGTTCGGGTTCGCTGGGTAACGGTTTGCTGTTTCTCCGTGATTGTCTATGTAGGTCAAACTTACAAGTTTCTGGCTCGCCATTTGTAAATCTCTTGTTGAGGCAAACTCGGCAAGGCCTTCCCCATGGGAGGTCACAATTGGTAACCGGGAACCCGCCATGGGTGCCAGTAGAATCGAGGGACTGGGATCAATGCGAACCATGGAAAAACGAGCCTCAAACTGATCGGACCGGTTGCGTACAAATCTCGGCCAATGACCGGTCCCCGGAATCAATTCTTTCAAGGCGGCCAGCATCTGGCAACCATTGCATACACCCAGTGCAAATATGTTGTCACGGGCAAAGAACTCACCAAACAAGTGCCTGATGCTCTCGTTATAGAGTATTGATTTAGCCCAGCCTTCGCCCGCCCCCAATACATCACCGTATGAAAAACCACCACAGGCCACCAGGCCCCGATACTGATCCAGAGAAACTTTTCCTGAAAAAAGGTCACTCATATGTACGTCATACGGCTCAAAACCAGCCCGATGAAAAGCTGCCGCCATTTCCCGGTGGCTGTTGACCCCTTGCTCTCTTAGGATCGCAACCTTTGGCTTATGGTCCGAATGAACAACACTGCCCTGGTTTTGCTTAAAATTAAGGTGGGCACTCAGCCCCGGATTGCTGTCAGCCAATACATCCTCATAGGCTTCCCTGGCACATTCCGGATTATCCCTCAGAGCCTGCATCCGAAAAGTAAGCTCAGACCACCAGTTTTGCAGAAGTTCAAGCCGGGCTTTAAAAACCTCTATATCCCCGTGGCTAATAACTACCTCACGGTTAACTGTCGGTTCCGCTACTACCTCGCTATCCCCAAGATTGTATTCCCCAAGCACATCGAGGATTTGCTCCAAATCCACTGAACGCACCTGTATTACCACTCCCGGCTCTTCACTAAATAGGTACGCCAGTACATCGCTAACCTTAGATGAAATCTCAATCTTCAGACCGACGCGTGCTGTTAATGCCATTTCGGTCAGTGTCGTCAATAACCCTCCATCAGACCTATCGTGATATGCCAGAACTAAGCCTTCTTCCCGAAGTCGTCGCTGCGCCTTAAAAAACTGCACCAGCCTCTTAGGATCATCCAAATCTGGTGGCTGGCCCCCGAAAGTGTCATGGACCTGAGCCAAACTTGAACCGCCGAGGCGTAACTGCCTAGATGACAAATCAATCAGAAGCAACGATGTTTTACCGGTATCCATTCGCAACTCTGGCGTCAAGGTACGGCGCACATCGGCAACCGGAGCAAAGGCCGATACAATTACTGAAACCGGTGCTGTCACTGAGTAAGGCTTCCCTTGCTCTTCCCATGCGGTACGCATAGACAAGGAATCCTTACCTACCGGTACCGCAATGCCCAATGCAGGACAGAAGTCCTCCCCCATGGTTTTAACCATGTCGTAAAGCACGCCGTCATCATCTTGGTGTCCAGTGGCTGCCATCCAGTTGGCAGAAAGACGAATATCGCTCAGTTCGAGTACGTCGGCAGCAGCAATATTGGTTACCGCTTCGGTCACTGCGAGACGCACTGAGGCAGATCCATTGTAGGTAGCTATTGGTGTACGCTCTCCCATAGCCATGGCTTCCCCGGTATAGCTAGTAAAACCGGAGGTAGTAACAGCCACATCGCTGACCGGCACTTGCCATGGGCCCACGAGTTGATCCCGAGCTGTCATGCCCCCAACCGTACGGTCACCGATATGAATTAAAAAAGATTTGTCCGCCACCGCTGGAAACTTCAGTACCTTTTCTACAGCAGACTCGAACGCAATTTTCTGGTGATTCCATGCGTCCGGCTGAAGCTGCTTGAATTTTGCTGAGCATGTCAGATTAGGTTGGCTGCCAAAAAGCATGTCCATAGAAATAGAGACTGGCGAATTGCCATACTTTGCATCAGTTACCTCAAGATTTCTGGTCTCTGTGAGTTCCCCGATAATGGCGTACGGGCACCGCTCTCGCTCACAGATCGCCTCAAAAGCCGGTAATCTCTTTGTGGGCACTGCAAGCATATAGCGCTCCTGTGCCTCGTTACACCAGATTTCCATGGGGGTCATGCCGGACTCATCACTAGGAATTTCTCGCAACTCAATCAGTGCACCGCGATGACTTTGCTCCACGATTTCCGGAACAGCGTTAGACAAGCCCCCTGCACCGATGTCATGTATGGAAGTAATGGGGCTTTGATCCGCAAGGGCCATACAGCTTTCTATCACTTCCTGAGCGCGACGCTGAATCTCCGGATTTCCTCTTTGCACGGACGCAAAATCGAGATCCTCCTCACCCGAACCACTACCCTTTGATGAGGCAGCACCACCGCCCAAACCAATAAGCATACTGGGCCCACCCAGTACTATGAGCTTGGTTCCAACGTCAGCAATTTCTTTTTCAACGTGGGTATCGAGTATATTGCCGACGCCACCCGTAATCATGATCGGCTTGTGGTATCCGCGCCAGACACCCTCCACTTCAAAAAGATAAGTGCGAAAATAGCCGGAAAGGTTGGGGCGCCCAAACTCATTATTAAACTGAGCCGCTCCGATAGGCCCATCAAGCATAATACTTAGTGGGGAGGCGATTCGCCCAGGCCGTCCCACCTTTTCCGCCTCCCATGGCTGAAAAAAATCAGGTATCTCAAGATGGGAGACCGTAAATCCGGTGAGTCCTGCCTTAGGTTTGGCACCCCGGCCAGTAGCACCTTCGTCCCGAATCTCCCCGCCGGAACCAGTAGCTGCGCCGGGAAATGGAGATATTGCCGTCGGATGATTGTGCGTCTCAACCTTCATCACTAGATGAAGTAGTTCATTTCGGTAGCCATAGAGAGCAGATTCTGGGTCTGCTACAAACCATTGCCCAACAGGCCCCTCTACTACAGCCGCATTATCTTTGTAGGCTGACAAAACACCCTCGGACGCGCAAGCATGGGTATTTTTGATCATTTGGAATAGACTTTTGTTGGTTGTCTTTCCATCAACAACCCAGTTCGCATTAAAAATTTTATGTCTGCAGTGCTCAGAGTTCACCTGCCCAAACATCATTAACTCTACATCTGTAGGATTGCGCCTGATTGCCTTAAATTGTTGTGCAAGGTGTGTAACTTCATCTTCGGATAATGCCAGCCCGAGATTCGAGTTGACCTCCTCCAGCGATGAAACACCGCGACCCGAAAGATCAATCGAGTCAAAAGATCGCGCCTGATGTTCAGCAAATAGCTGTGCTTCGCTCGGCACTTCACTGAGTACGGTTTCTGTCATGCGGTCATGTAAAAGTGGAGCCAACTCCAGCAGGTCAGCTGCATCAAGCTGCTCTTCAGTATTAAAGCGATAACAGCAACCTCTCTCCAACCGTTGTATTGGAAGGCCACAAATATGCGCAATATTGGTAGCCTTTGAGGCCCACGGTGTAATGGTGCCCAGCCTGGGAACAACATACAGCGTGCCCTCCCTTGGGGTCGGGTCTGTTTTTTTTCCGTAGGTTAGCAAGGCTTTTAACAAATCAATATCACTATCCGACAGGCGATTGATTGAGTGTACGAAGTGAACGAAGTTGACTGAAACATCTTGAATAACATTCGAACGAAGCTGGAGTCGCTGCAACAGTTTACTCAAACGAAAATCAGTCTCTGCTGCAGGCCCAATCAAGCTCAGCATAGTCATGAGTACAATCCCTGCTGCAATACATGGATGCAAATGCTTACGCGCTGAAAAAACCTGCGAAGCAAGCCGGTCATTCTGAAATCAGCACCAGACCTCATGAAGATAGGTGTTTTTATAAATAGCTCCTAAGCTATTTCAAGCCAAGGGCTAGGTACATCTTGACTTGCAATGTGCAATTTTTGACTAGGTCCACCCAAAAAACCTTTGAGGGATTCAGTCACGCGATCGGGTGAATTGTTTTTTTGGCTCAAATGTAAAGCGATGACCCACTGCAGCCCTTCATGCTTGACCCCTGCTAACAAGTCGGCCGCCTGACCATTGCTCAAGTGGCCAAATTGCGAGGTGATTCTTTCCTTGATTGCTTTTGGGTATTGACCCTGCCAAAGCACTTCCGGGTCATGATTACACTCGATCCCCAAAGCATCACAACCAGCTAAACAATCAAGGATATGGGGAGTTACGTGTCCAGTGTCGGTAATTACACCAAGCCGACGATCTGTCGCTGTAAATACATACTGACACGGCTCACGCGCATCATGGGGCACTGGGTAGGGCTGAACACCGATTTCACCAAACACCAGTTTTTCTTGGTAACTAAAGGTTTGCAGGGTCGGCAAATCATCAACACCCAAGGCAGCGGCAGTCCCACAGGTCATCCACACTTGCGTACCAAAACGCTGTGTAAAATGAGTCACACCTTTCGTATGATCGGAATGCTCATGCGTTACCAGTAGTGCTGAAATTTCATCAGGATGACGGTCAAGCAAGGTCATACGATCAGTAATAGCCTTTACGCTTAGGCCGCAATCAATCATCAGGAGAGTCTCACGGAATTCGACGAGGAGTGCGTTGCCGCGGCTGCCACTTCCCAGCGAACAGAACCGGAGCATCACAATTCGCCCAACTGATTCACTTGTCCCCGGATCCACCCTTGCCGCCTTCTCCGGGCGGCGTGTACATGGGCATGGGAAATTGTGCGACGTTACTACCTTCGGCGCTAATCACCTTACTGACGCCCTGTTTCTCCACCTCGTCAATGCGGATGACTGAATGAAGAGGCAGGTAAGTTCGAGTCACCCCTGCAAATTCAGTTTGTATTCGCTCCTCAGAAGGATCAACCACTAGAGAAGAGCGGGTATCAAACACCAATTCCTCTATTTCCACGAAACCGAACAACGAACCGTGACCTACGTGCTTTGCATAAACTTCATAAACCTTCCCCTGGTTCATGAAGACTACTTTGTAAATTGGTTTCGAAGACATCTAAGTAGGGCCTTGGTGAGCACGTGAAGCTTAGCAGATGTCGCCCGACATGCCGAGCCAAGCATCTAGGTCAACTAAAATATTCACCCGTAGTAACAGCAGTGGTGTCATGCACATCACATGCGCTTTTCGGGGCCGCATTGTACACTTCCACCACTCTTTTTTTCGAAGTACCACGAGTTAATAAATCAAATGACCTACTTCTGGATTGGGCTGGGAAGTGCACTGGGTGGCATGGCCCGTTACTGGTGCTCAGGCTTAGCAATCCGATTGTTTGGAGAAGCCTTCCCGTGGGGGACCCTCATTGTCAATGTGGCCGGTTCGCTTGCCATTGGCTTTCTGGCCACATGGCTTTCGCCGGATAGCCGGTTTCTGGTTTTCTCGGAACCCCGCTCATTTCTGATGATCGGCATTCTTGGTGGCTATACCACATTTTCTTCTTTCAGTTTACAAACCCTAAATCTAGCCCGGGATGGAGAGTGGCTCCTGGCCCTGGTCAATATTTTTTTTTCTGTCACTCTATGTTTGATTGCCGTTTTCTTAGGTCACACGGCCGCATCGCACTTCAGCCGCTAGAGATTATCAACGTGCCCTGGACATACAGTACTGCTTATCTAGTCATTAACGGCCAATCTGCCTGCGCAATCACTACCTGCGACTGACACCCCTTTCCTGTGCTAGATTGGACTGCGGAGGGATGCCGGAGTGGTCGAACGGGCTTGATTCGAAATCAAGTGACGGGCTTGCCCCGTCCGTGGGTTCGAATCCCACTCCCTCCGCCACCCTAAACTATTTTTTGGCGTGTCAATATTTCCACATCGTAACTTGGCACTAATCACTGGAAAGCGTTGTCTCTTCAAGTGCCCACATAAAGTAGCCCGTAACATTGGTTTCTCAGAATGATTCTGGTAGTTTAGATCCGCGTTTTCTGTCTGATTCGTTGTTTATAAGCAACAAATTGATAACATAATCAAGGCGCCGCACCCCCTCAGGAGTGGGATGCTGGCTTGGCCCGTTGGGATACACCGGAGGTTCTCATGTCCAGATGCACCAATAGTTTTCTTCGCTACACCACAATAACTGCGTTTGTTTTAGGTCTAGGCTTAGCGGAGGGCATTAGCCAACTATCTGCACAAGATCTCGAGGAAATCATCGTTGTGGCCCAAAAACGAGAGGAAAACATTCAAGATGTGCCGCTTGCCATCTCGGCGTACAACGCAAATTTTTTAGAGGAAAATTCGGTCAAAGATGTGTTTGACTTGATGACCAGCGTACCTGGTCTGATAGTCAGTGCGAATAACACGGCTAGCACTTCCAATTTCGCAATTCGCGGCATAGGAACGGGTGGCCAGAATTTTGGACTGGAATCCTCTGTGGGACTCTATGTAGATGGGGCCTACCGTTCCCGCCAGAGCTCCATGATTAACCAGTTAGTGGATATAGAAAGTATAGAGGTCCTGCGGGGGCCCCAGGGAACGCTATTCGGGAAAAATACGTCTTCGGGAGCCCTATTGGTCAGAACAAAAGCACCGTCTCATGATCAGGATTCATATGTAGAGCTGGGAATAGGGTCAGACAGCCTTTTAAACTTCAATGCCGCATTCAACCACAGCATTATCGATGGAGAATTAGCCAGTCGTACTACTTTTTTCACCAGTAACAGGGACGGGTTTGTTGAGGTGACCAACATGTCAGACGTCAGCCTTAACGAGCGTGACCGGGCTGGAATTCGTCATCAGTATCTCTACACACCGAGTGATACCCTCAGTGTCCGAATCGTTGCAGATTATTCAGAGATCAACGAGCTGTGCTGTGGCGCCCTGGGCCTAAAAGACAGTCTCGTGGCGTCGGACAGAACAGCTGGCGGCAAAGCTATTCCGGGGACAGATGCCATCATGACGGCACTGGGCGGAACTGTGTTCAAGACCGGAACTTTTAGCGACCTTCAAATGGCTACAAACACGTTACCGGATTCAAAAAGCAAGGATCGGGGTATATCGATTGAAGTAATCAAAGACTTGGAAAATTTCCAGTTCACCTCACACACATCAAGTCGTAAGTTCGACACCCATGATGTGTTCGACGTAGATTTTACGAACGTTGACCTGGCGTGGCGGGACTATGGCGCAGAACAGCAATCTTTCACTCAGGAGTTCCGTATAGCGAGTGATAGCGATGGTCGCGTGAACTACCAACTAGGGGCATATTTCTACAAGCAGGAAGTAAACGGTAAAGACGACTTGGGCGCGGGGGCCTTCCTCAACAATTACGTCATCGCTGCCTCCCCCGATGTGCTGGGCGCGTTAATAACAAATGCAAGCCCGGGCCTTTTAGGCTTTATCAATCTGGCATACGGACAAAGTTTTCCGCTAACGCTAGCAAATGCCGTTCAGGCCGGCAGCGTCGTAAAAGACAGGTCCTACCAGGATCATGACTCGATGGCTATATTCGGGAAACTTGACTTCGACCTGTCAGAAATCATGGCCTTATCAGTGGGTCTCCGCTACACAGAAGAAAACAAAGAGATGTTGAGTACTTTCAATGAAAGTATCGATATTCCGGGACGGACCGATTTGAACACGCAAGCTATAACAGCAGTGCTTGGAATCGCGGGCCACCAGGCGCTCGCGTTTCAGGGCTTGCCCCACAATCCCGCCCTGGCAGCAGGAAATGCCGCGCCCTTCCTGCCGGCAATGGCCGTTTTATTTAAGCCCGGCTGGGCCAATTGTTCGGTGTCTCCGCGCCTTTGTCCGAGGGATGACCTGGATGTGCTACTCAACGACTCTCAGGTTACAGGGGATGTGACTTTAACCATCCGGCCGGATGAGCAAACCATGTATTACGGATCCTTTTCTACCGGATACAAGTCCGGGGGCACCAACACAGACCGCATCGGCTTCGGCTTTGCTCCGAAATTTGGACCTGAGTACACAGAGACCTTTGAGTTAGGTGTCAAGAAAGACTTCCTGGATCCGACCTTGCGCTTAAATCTGGCCCTGCACTGGACCAAGGTAGACGACTTTCAGACCAACACTTTTACCGGTACTGCATTCAATTTACAAAATGCGGGTAGTATCGATGTGTCTGGAGCAGAACTAGAATTGTGGTGGCTTCCAAATGATTCCACCAGTTTATCCTTGGCCTGGACTTTCACTGAAGCCGAGTTCAATACCTTTAAAGCAGGAAATTGCCAACTCGCCAACATGTTCCACACTGGAGCCCTAAGTGAAGCGGTTCAAAATGCAACCAAGGGTTATTGCGATAGAAGTGGAGACCGGGTTGGTGGTGTTTCAGACAACCACGTAGTCTTTAACGCATCGAAAAGAATTCAGTTAGGGTCAGGCAACGAAGCATTTTTTGGTGGTGAATATATCTACTATTCTGACATGATGATGCATAACAATAATGATCCTTTCGCCCTACAGAAAGGCGTGGGACTCATGAACATCAGGGCCGGAGTGACCTTACCCGACAGTGGTGTTGACGTGACCTTCTGGGTCAGAAATGCTGATGATGAAAAATGGCATGGAACCGTGTTTGATGCTCCACTGCAGACTGGAAAACTGGGTACTTATCCCAGGGAAGGTCGAACAGCTGGCCTATCAGTCAGGAAAAGTTTCTAACGAAATTCCCTGCCCTCCGCCACATTAGTTACGCCGAACGGCTCCCCTTACGAGGGGGGCCACGGCAATTCGTTAGAAAACACAAGCCGACTCTTTCGTAACCCACACATATTGTGAAGAGAAGGGTAGCAGCCGGGAAAGTCTTTTCCCTTTCTTTTCCTACCTAAAAACCTGCCAAGGACGCGTCTTCAATTGGCTCCTGCAAACCTCTAGCTGATCCGCATGCATTGCACTGCGCTCGCGTACTTCCTGTGCGTACCTTTTGACATCATCATTATTTTTCCAAGCGCCAGCCCGATACCCGCCCAAACCTTCGTAATAGGCGACGTAAAGATGATAGGCATCATTTTTTGCAATACCGAGAACTCTGTAAGACCGGTCGTTGTACCAACCAATAAAATCAATTGCGTCAGAAAAATCATTCCTTGCAGCCAGCCGGCCCTTTCCCGTATCGGCCAAATAATCTTCCCAAGCCGCATCGGTTATCTGGGCATACCCAAAGGCATCTGAAATACGTCCCCAGGGGATCACTCCCAACAAATACCGTCGCGGTGGCCGGGCATTTGCTCGATAGCTAGATTCCCGATAGACAAAACTGAGGGCAACCTCTGGTGGCAGGCCCCATCGGTCCTCAGCAGCAATCACCGCCCTGTACCAACCGAGGTTTCCGGAAAAAATACGGCAGGCATCGTGGGGACTGGCTGGCGGAAGACTGGCACAACCCGTTAAGCCAAGCACGCAAAACACCAAACATCTTCCTAGTATGGCTCTCATGTGAAAAAACTATGCCCCACAAGCACTAAGCATAGCAAAATTAGCCCCCGATCAATGACTCGTGCCGAATTAGCCACACACTCGGAATAAATGGATTTTCGGCAAAAGATGTAGCCTCATATAATAATAACTTATTGATTTAGTTATATAAATGCTATTGGAATCCGTCTAGTGGTATCTGTTATTATTGCGCCTGAGTAAATCGGACGGTTTGCGGCTAAACCACTGAGCTAGTGTCCAATACCAACTATAACAAGGGCCCTGCCAGCAACTAGGAAGGGGAGCTGTTGCGAGCACTTGTAATCATTGCCCTGAGCGGGCTGGCTGGGACATGTTCCTCGCCACCCTTATTGCACGTCCCTGAATCCCTCATTGAGGAGATCAGGAAGTCCGGCGAGTTTCGGGTCGTTACCCGTAACAGTCCGGTGACTTTTTACCATGGCGCTGATCAGGCTCGTGGAATCGACTATGAGTTAGCCCAAGGCTTTGCGAACTGGCTGGAAGTGGATTTAAAAATTTATGTAGCGGAACCATTTCGCGAAATTCTTTCCCATATTGCAGCGGGTAGTGCCCATGTAGGTGCCGCTGGATTGACAATAACCGAGTCAAATAAAGCGTTAGTTGATTTCGGTCCTACGTATCAAATCGTCAATCAACAACTCATTTATAAAGTCGGTACCCGAAAACCGAAAACCATTGAGGATGTGCTCGAAAAAAATATAGAAATTGTTGCCGGCTCCGCTCATGTCAGTGCGCTTGAAAAACATTACAGGCAACACCCGTCACTACGCTGGGTTGAGAATCCTCATATTAATGCTGAGGAGCTACTAAGAAAGGTTAGTGCGGGCCTGATTGATTACACTGTCATAAATTCCAATGTCTTTGAGATGCTCCGCCATTTACACCCGGACACCCGGGCTGCATTTGACCTAGGTATGCAGAAACAGATTGCCTGGGCGCTACCTAAAACGGATGATCAGTCCCTAAGCGAAAGTGTCTCATCCTACTTTTCTGAGATCCAGGCTAATGGGGAACTTCAGAAAATTCGTGATCGCTATTCCTTTTACGCTCTTGACTTCGATTACGTAGGAAGCAGATCTTTCTTACGGCACTTTGAGTTACGTCTCCCTAAATACAGGGATTTTTTCATCAAAGCGGCCGAGGAAACGAAGCTAGACTGGCGCTTGCTAGCCGCAATGGCCTACCAAGAATCTCATTGGGATCCCCAGGCTATCTCCTTTACTCATGTCAAGGGTCTCATGATGCTGACCCAAAAAACAGCGGATATGATGGGAGTAGAAGACAGGACGGACGCACAGGAAAGCATAGAGGGCGGGGCACGTTATTTTGTTAGGACTCTGAGGAAATTCCCTGAGCGAATCAGCGAGCCTGATCGAATTCGTTTTGCGCTCGCTGCGTATAACGTAGGCTTCGGACACCTCGAGGATGCCCGTGTGATTACCGAAATCCAGGGCGGCAATCCAGATCTCTGGAGTGATGTACAAAAACGGCTGCCGCTGTTGAGCGAAAAGGAATGGTATGAACGTGTCCCGCGTGGCTATGCCCGGGGGCATGAACCAGTGCAATACGTGAACAACACCGAACGGTACTACAACTACCTCTTGTGGATGACCGCCCAAAAAATATCTGCTGAACTACACCTGCCTTATGACGAACAGGCCATAGGACAAAAAACGGGAATCGGTTACTAACGCCGCCGGTCCTGAAAAAAACGCTGTAGCAATAGAGCGCTCTCAGCCTCCAGGACTCCGCTCGTAACCTCTAGCTGGTGATTTAAGTTCGAATTTTCAGCTAAATTGAAGACAGAACCCAAGGCACCCGCGCGTGAGTCTTTGGCCCCAAAGACCACTCTTTCAACACGCGCATGAATCAAAGCACCCGTGCACATAGAACACGGCTCCAAGCTCACGTAGAGCGTGGTTCCCGGTAAGCGATAGTTACCTGTTGCAGACCCAGCTGCCCTGAGAGCTTCAATCTCTGCATGAGCAGTAGGATCATGGTTCGCAATAGGGCAATTAGCTGCTTCCGCCAAGGTGGATCCATGAGCATCCACCAGCAAGGCCCCTACAGGCACCTCGCCTGCTGCTGCTGCTGCCTCGGCTAACACCAACGCGCGTGCCATAAGTGACGCGTCAAGCCTTTCAGCTGTTCTCGTATTCATTCCTTAGTCGATGCCATGATTGTGTTTGCTGCTTTTTCATTTGTTCCCATATCAGGATAATCGAGCGTGTAGTGCAACCCTCGGCTTTCATGGCGCGATAACGCGCTTCTGATAATCAACTCGGCCACAGTAACTAGGTTACGTAGTTCGATCAGGTTATTGTTGATTTTGAAATGGCTGTAGTAATCGCGAATTTCTTCTTTCAAGAGTTCAACACGGTGCAGGGCCCGTTGTAGTCGCTTGTCGGTGCGGACAATCCCGACATAATCCCACATCGCCCGGCGCAATTCGTCCCAGTTGTGCGTAACGACGATCTGCTCATCGGGGTCCGAAACCTGACTTTCATCCCACACCGGGACCTGCGGCTCGTTAAATTTCTCTTTGGTCAGATCACGCTGAATTTGCTCACCCGCAGCCCTTGCAAAAACTAGACATTCAAGCAGCGAATTACTAGCCAAACGATTAGCACCATGCAAGCCTGTAAATGCACACTCTCCCACCGCGTAAAGTCCAGTAAGATCAGTGCAACCATTTAAGTCGGTCATTACACCACCACAAGTGTAATGAGCAGCCGGAACAACTGGTAGCGGCTCTGTCGTCATATCAAAGCCATACTCAGCACAGCGTTTTACAATATTTGGAAAATGCGAACAAATAAAATCTGCCGGTTGATGGCTAATGTCGAGGTAAATGCAATCGTAGCCGCCGCGCTTCATCTCGTAATCAATCGCACGGGCTACGATATCTCGAGGCGCCAACTCAGCTCTAGGGTCATGATCTGGCATAAAGCGTCGTCCGTCTGGTAGTTGCAGTTGACCCCCTTCCCCACGCACGGCCTCAGAAATTAAAAATGATTTGGCCTGTGGGTGATACAGGCAGGTTGGGTGAAATTGGACAAACTCCATATTTGCAACCTGGCAACCGGCCCGCCAAGCCATTGCTATACCGTCCCCAGTTGCTGTATCAGGATTGCTTGTATAGAGATAGACCTTGGAGGCGCCACCGGTCGCAAGCACCACGACTTGAGCGGTCATGGTAATGACTTTGCCCGAACTTTTATCGAGAGCATAGATTCCCAGGATGCGATTGGACCCCGCCTGGCCGAGCTTGGCGGAAGTAATGATATCCACAGCGATATACTGTTCGAGCAAGTGGATATTCGGATGGTGACGTGCCTTATGCTCCAGTGTCTCCATGACTGCTTGGCCGGTCGCATCAGTCGCATGAATCACCCGACGATGACTATGGCCACCTTCCTGGGTCAGGTGAAATCCCTCGCTATCGTCTTTGCGTGTGAACGGAACCTGCTGGGTAACCAGCCAATCCACGCATTCAGGGCCCTGATTAACGGCAAGCTCCACCACCTCACGGTCACAAAGTCCGGCACCCGCACGGATGGTATCCTCTATATGGGATTGAGCCGAATCATCTTCCCCTAACACGGCGGCAATACCGCCTTGAGCGTAATAACTGGAGCCTTCGTGAAGTAAGCGTTTAGCTAACAGACGGACACGTACGCCGGAGTCGGCCAAACGTAAAGCAACTGTTAAGCCCGCTAGGCCACCGCCAAGGACGAGGACCGGCATGTAGTCCTGTTGTGACATGCCAGGCGGCTCAGTTGCTGCCAACCTCCAGCATTCTCTGCAACGAAACGGTGGCCCGCTCCGCAATATCCTGATCGAGTTTTATCTCGTACTCGAGATTTTGAAGTGAATGCAGAATTTTCGGTAGCGTGATGCGCTTCATGTGCGGGCAAAGATTGCAGGGACGAACAAACTCAACCTCCGGGTACTCCACGGCAACATTATCACTCATCGAACATTCAGTAATCATGACAACCTTTTCGGGCCGTGATTCACCCACGTGCTTAATCATTCCAGATGTGGAGCCAACAAAATCCACTTCGGCTAATACATCGGGTGAGCACTCCGGATGAGCAATAACATGAATATCCGGATAGGCCTTCCGGTAATTCCTAATTTCTTCTGCAGAAAATCGCTCATGGACTTCGCAAGTTCCGTCCCAAAGTATTAGCTCGACATCAGTCTGGGCTTCGACATACCGACCAAGGTAACCGTCCGGTAAAAAAATCACGCGATTAACCCCGAGTGACTCAACGACTTGGACGGCATTTGCTGATGTGCAACAAATATCAGTTTCGGCCCTTACATCAGCATAGGTGTTCACGTAAGTTACGACCGGCACGCCGGGATGACGTTTCTTAAGTTGACGGACGTCCTCCCCGGTGATTGAGGCTGCCAGCGAACATCCAGCATTCAGATCAGGAATCAACACTGTTTTTTCGTAACTGAGGATTTTTGCGGTCTCAGCCATAAAATGCACTCCGCAAAGCAAGATGATTTCGGCATCTGTCTTTGCGGCCTGCTGAGCCAAACCCAAAGAATCTCCCGCAAAATCAGCAACACCATGAAAAATTTCCGGCGTTTGGTAGTTATGAACGAGCAGGACTGCGTTGAGTTCCCGTTTTAGCTCATTAATCGCCGCAATATAGGGCGCGTGTACCGGCCATTCGATGTCCGGAATGATAGTTTTCAGGCGGTTATAAACAGCCGCCGTGGCTCTCTCTACAGCCGGCGTATACTCAAGAAAACTTGCCTCTCCAGACACTGTAACCACTCACATTCTCCTCATCACCTAAGCTAGACATACCGATTTCATCACAATTCCAGCTACTTTTTCCGCCTGCGACTCAGTTGCTATTTTACTAAAAATCCACCTCAATTCTATTACTTCCAGCGCCTGCATGAGAGTACTGCATGGTCTCTTCAATCGAGCGCCAAATGCCTTAACCGCGAAGAAAACGCAAAGCTCAACGAGAATATACTTACCACATTCACCAATGCAATAAGTTTTTGAATTGTGGCTTGCCTAACCATTTCCCCACGACTTTCCATGGGGCTACCGCTGGCCAATTGATAAACAACATACGAGAAAGTGCATATCAAAAAAAACATCATCACGAAGGCATATCTGTTCTCAATCGGGCTACGTAACAAAACGATGAGATAGACGACAGAAGCTGGCACTAATAGCCTAAAAGCATTAATTGCGAAAAAAATATGCATGTCCCTATAAATATCGTGCGGCGTTAATCCCACGCCTGCAAAAAAAGCAGTGCCAAGCAAGAAAAATGTTGAGCCGGTCATGGCCAGTGCGTGATTAATAGGGTCCTCTTTGAATAATCGAGGCACAAATAGGAAGGATATGCCCACTCCAGCAAATAACAGCATGGAGAAATTGAAAAAAATAGCGGAAGGGAGATTCCCGGAGCCCGAACGGGACTGGTAACCACCCAGGTCACTTAAAAAATTGTGTGTGATTGAGTACCCGACCTGTGCCGGGTCGTGGATATTTCCACCCGGATAAAAATAAATCGCAATCGCAACGGAAAAAATAAAAAATAATGAAACAAAACGAAGCAACTTAACAGTCCAGAAGCGATACATAGATTTCTCTGCTCAATAGTTGCCGTTAATTTTCCGATCTAAATTTGAAACATTTTGACTCATGTTCAAGTACCCTCTTAATCAGGCTGACAATTGAAAACAGGAATGTTCCTTTCTGTTTTTTTCTGGTAAGCATCGAAGTCAGGGTAATAAGAACAGATCAGTGGCCATAGTTCAGATTTTTTCTCATCATCAACCTGTTTAGCAACCAAATTTAATTTTTTTTTGTTTAAATAAACCAAAACCTCAGGATGAGCCTTCAGGTTCCAATACCAGGAAGGATGAATATCAGCACCCCCCATAGAGGCAACCAAAACTACACCTTTCTCGTAAGGAACATACATCAAAGGGATATTTCTAACTTTTCCTGACTTAGCGCCCTTCATTTTTACAACGCAGACATCGTAACCCCTCAGTCGACTCATTAATCTTCCACCGGAAAATCTAAAAAAGAACGAGTGAACCGCTACAAATATTTTAAAAAATAACATTCTTATTTTTTCTCCAGTTATCTCAACTCAATAAAATTTTTTTTAATTCGTTCTTTGCTCATCAACCAATACTAAATTTTATTATTTGCCTTTTATGATATCTTCCGAAAATCTTAGAAAAAAAATCACTGATTCTAAATCGAAAACCGTACTTACTCCTTAACACAGAAAATGAAGATTTAATTTTTTCAGGATCATTAATTAATTCTGCTTTAGCATCCATCCAATCGTTTTTGAGTTTTCCTAGGCCCGTACAGGGAGCAACTTTCACATCTGGAAAGTTTCTTATTCTTTTAATTTTTCCTGCATTTTTCATTGAGAAAATATAATAATTATTTGTTTCTCCTTCCTGGGCAAACCACACAGGTGTATCAACAAAACTGCCATCTCTCTTCCGGGTAGAAAAATTGATGTATTGCTCTTGATTCGAAATCATTTTTTTGATTTCCACTTAATCATAATATCTTTAAATAATTAATTTCATTAATTTACTTTTAATCTGTATCAGGTTATGTCAATAACAGGCTTACTTTCTTATCCATTTTGCAGAAAATTCATAAACAACATTGCCGTAAAAGCACCCAGCAGTTGAAAAATGATAAAAGCCGTAACAAATTCCGGATTTATACCAGTAAATGTATCGCTAAATCCTCTTGCAAGGGTAACGGCTGGATTTGCAAAGGATGTTGATGAGGTAAACCAATAGCCCGCTGAGATATATAGCCCGACAGCTGGGGCAACAGTGACAAGACTTAATTTTCTTACTCCAAGTATGGTTATTATCAAACCAAAAGTTGCTATGAATTCACCCAGATAAATATTAAATCCACTCCTTTCATTATCTGAAATTTGAACAAAATCCAAGCCAAACATCATATTAGCTAAAACAGCCCCAAAAAATCCGCCAATAAATTGAAAACAAATAAAATAAAGAAACTCCTTTAACCTTATTTCCTTCTTTAAATACATTACGAAACTAACTGCTGGATTAAAGTGAGCCCCAGAAATTGAAATGAAAATCCAGATTAAAGCCGTAAGTCCGGCTCCTGTGGCTATAGTATTAGCCAACAAAATACTCAACTGATCGGAAGAAAGATTCTCGGCCATGATTCCAGAACCAATTACCACCATTACAAGAAAACAACTACCAACAAATTCAGCCAAGATTTTTGAAAATAATTTTTTATTCATTCCTACTCAATAGTTAAGTTTTCTAAAAACAAATTATAATCAATGCTTTACATAATTAAAAACAGACTTTGTAACCCTTTTATAATTCCTAATCTAGCTTTAATATTAGCGTTTCAATTAGCAATTGCATACTTTATGATTTGAAAATTATAATTTTAGATAACAATTCTGAAATGACTAAGCATAACGATGTTAATCCAAATGAAATAGAAGATTTCCTTAAATCATGGAAGGATGGTGTGATTGGTATTGGAATAGCTTATCAAGAAGGCAATAATTATAAAGAGAGGGCTATAGCTTTCATTGAGACACATTATGCTTTTGATATTGGAGATGTTTTATTCAAACCAACCCATACTAATGATGTTGTATTTAGAAATAATCCTGAAGACGCTTTGTCTTATTTCGTTTCTGGTGATATTTCAGAAGATTCCGGTTTTGCGATAAAGCCATGGGAGGATATCAAGACATCAGAAATTAATTTTCTAATTGAAGATAATCTTTGTGCAGTAATGGGGATACTGAATTTAAAGCCTCTAAATTCTGAGAATGAGACTAAAATTGCTTTCACTTTTATTTTGGTAAAGGATAATGACGAACTTAAGATTAAGATTCATCACTCCTCTGAATTAAATTGATAAGGGTTTCAGAGTAATTACTGAGTATCTTAAATACGGAATATTTATTCTCTTGCAGAAAAATTCCCAAATCTAAATACTTCATTGCCGCTTGCATCGTACTGAATGAAAAAATCCACATTTGCTATATTGTCTACATTTCGCGCAAGCGTTGCGTGTACTTTGACAATATCTCCTGGATTCAGCGTATCTCTTCTTATACCTGCGCGCATAAGCATGGACGCTGCCGCCAATTCAAAGTTCCACTGAAATATTTCACCATTTTCTAGTTCCTCGTTGACAAATAAACGCACATGCGGATTTACCATTTGCAATTTAACTACAGTCCCAGAAACAATAACCGGTTTGTCCGGGTCATACTGAGCTAACCAGTTATGATGGGCAAATAACTGCATAGGTATTAAAATAAAACTCAAAATTACGGTAGTTATGATGGTTATGGATTTCATTCGATGATCCATTAATAAAGTTTGTAAGAAATGTCTTTTATGATTAAAAGTATTGTGATGAATTTTCGCTGTCACAAACCCATTCAATTAAACTGTCTCCAGGCATAATGGTGAAATCCGCTCTGAGATTAAATATTTCGGTATAGGCTCCAGGATCATCAATAGTAATATCTAGCTCTATTTTTCCGTAACTCACCCGCCGAAAACGTTCTGTGATAACTAACTGCTCAGTGGTTGGGCTACCATTAAAATCTAACCAGCCATCATTTCGAAAATTATTAGTGGTCACCACAAGCGTATTATCCTCCCAATAGCCAACAGAATAACCATACCAGGTGGGAATTGGTTCACCTAAAGGGGGTAAAGCCCTGCCATCCAGGAAAACTTCCCTAACGCCAGCACTGGCTTCATATAGTATGATTAATCTATCAGGAGCCTGAATAATTTCAAAAGGCTGCGGATGGGTGTGGAATTGCATATATCCCAGAGGTAGACAATAGCTGTCTGGATTTTCAATACCATGATTTGCAATTCTCTCTTCTCTTATTTCTCTAGCCCAGGGTTGATACGGTAATCCATTTTCAAAGCCAAATCCCTGGTCCCAAAAAGTGGCATAAGGAGGCACACCTGGAGGAGGTGTTTTGGGCTCTCCAACGGGCCTACCTTGTACACCTTTTTGGTATGTGTCGGTAAAATTCCAGGTACCTGATAAATCCGGATATCCATCAAGTGCTGTAGGTGCGGGGGCATTAAAATCAGGGCTCTTATCAGCTAAAAGCGGAACGCCGTCCATATGTAATGACCACTGCGTGAATGCTGGAGTCGAAATTGCAAGGACTGCGATAATGAATAAAAAACATTTTAAATCTAATTTCATGAATATTCCTATTTGAAGTATCCAAAATGTAAGTAATTGAAAATGCTGACTTTAGATCATATCATTCCCTAGAGCACAAAAAATAAATCTGTGTTCTGGTTTGTAACACATCATCATCGGTGTCTAGTGGTTCGATAAGTATGTGATTTCGGGCCTTCTGACCTGAACTCGACTCCACCCATCGACCCTACATACTGATCAACATTTTCCTGCCAATGTAACGTGACCTTAGCCGAACGATGGATCATCGCAATAATGATGTCGTGTTCGCGAAACTGGAGAATCTCTCCGGTAACGGAGATCTCGTTCTTTACACCGACAATCTCGCAGGTGTCGTCAAACCGTGTACGACTTCCTACCACTTCTCTTCACCACTCTCATAACCATCCGAACAACCTATGTGTATGAGGAGGATAGTTTTCATTTTCATTCCCATTCAATAGTTGAGGGAGGCTTACTGGAAATATCGTAAGTAACGCGTGATATGCCGGAAATCTCATTAACGATCCGCCGCGATACTTTGTCCAGAAAATCATATGGCAAACGTGCCCAACCCGCGGTCATGAAATCCACCGTCTCGACAGCCCTAAGGGACACTACATACTCATAGTGCCGTCCATCGCCCATGACACCCACCGATTTCACCGGTAAAAAAACGACAAAGGCCTGGCTGACCTGATCATAAAGACCTTCTTCCCGTAATTCCTGAATAAAAATATCGTCGGCCTGTCTTAGCAGGTCCGCATACTCTTTTGTGACTGGACCCAAAATACGCACACCCAGACCGGGGCCCGGAAACGGGTGTCGTTGTACCAACTCACTTGGCAAGCCTAACTCCACCCCGATTTTTCGGACTTCATCTTTAAAAAGATCACGCAATGGCTCTATGAGTTTCAGGTCCATGTGCTCCGGCAAGCCACCCACGTTGTGATGGGATTTAATAACATGTGCCTTACCGGTAGCAGCCCCTGCAGACTCAATGACATCGGGATAAATCGTACCTTGGGCAAGCCAACGAACACCCTTCAGCTTCCGTGCCTCCGCCTCAAAGACCTCAATGAATTTCCGGCCGATGATCTTGCGTTTATCTTCCGGGTCCGCAACACCATCAAGGGCCTCGAGAAAGCCCCTCTCTGCGTTGACCCGGATCACATTGAGACCAAGATGCCTATTGAAAGTATCAATCACCTGGTCGCCTTCATTGAGCCTCAGCAGCCCATTGTCCACGAACACACAAATCAGCTGGTCACCGATCGCAGCGTGCAGTAATGCAGCTACCACAGAAGAATCTACCCCGCCGGAGAGTCCCAAAAGAACCCGCCCGGAGCCCACTTTTTCTTTTGCTTGCTCGACGTGTTCAGCAATGATATTTGCCGAAGTCCATAAAGGCGGGCAGCCACAAATATCCCTCACAAAACGCTCGATTATGAGCTGCCCATGTTGCGTATGGGTAACCTCCGGATGGAACTGTAGGCCGAAAATCTTGCGAGAAGAATCGGCCATAGCTGCAAGAGGAGAATTACCTGAAACCGCAATAGATTTAAAGCCGCTCGGAAGAGACTCCACTCGATCCCCGTGGCTCATCCATACCTTAAGCGCCTCCCCGGGCCGCGCTAGTCCGCCGAGTAACTCATCGTCCTGGGATACTTCTACCTCTGCGTAGCCGAATTCCCTTTCACTGGATGACTGAACCACACCTCCGAGCTTTTGGGCAAGGGCCTGCATGCCGTAACAGATGCCAAGCAAGGGCACCTGCAACTCCAATACAGCATCTGGTACTGCCGGGGCGGTACCATCTTTTACCGAATCAGGGCCTCCGGAGAGAATGATGCCTGATGGACGGAATGTCTGGAGAGCATCCATGCCCAGATCGAAAGGGTGAATTTCGCTATAGACCCCTGCCTCACGGACGCGCCTTGCTATCAGCTGTGTGTACTGGCTCCCGTAATCAAGAATCAGGATCCGGCCCGAGTCCAGTGGCTGATTCTCCGGGACACGCATTCCTGTTTTCACCAGGATTTACTCCGTATGGTAGTTAGGCGGTTCCTTGGTAATGGTCACATCATGAACGTGACTTTCCTTACGTCCGGCTCCAGTGATCTTGACAAAAACGGGCTTCTTGCGTAGCTCATCGATACTGCTACTACCCGTATATCCCATAGCTGCCCGCACACCACCTACCAGCTGACCGACAATCGTAACCAAGCTGCCTTTATATGGGACACGGCCCTCGATCCCCTCCGGCACCAGCTTTTCCAGCTCCTCAATCGCGTCCTGGGAGTAACGGTCGGAAGACCCATAAGACTGTGCCATCGCCGCAATCGAACCCATGCCGCGGTAGGATTTATAGGAACGTCCCTGATAAAGCTCAACCTCGCCCGGAGATTCTTCCGTGCCGGCGAACAGACTACCTATCATGGTACAGTGGGCGCCTGCCGCAATTGCTTTCGCAATGTCGCCTGAGTACCGTATCCCGCCGTCCGAAATGATCGGCACGTCGCTTTTTGACAAAGATGCGGCAACCTCTGCTACTGCAGTGATTTGAGGTACCCCAACTCCTGCAACTACTCGTGTTGTGCAAACAGAGCCGGGGCCTATGCCCACTTTCACCCCATCAGCTCCTGCTTTCACCAAGGCCTTGGCGGCCTCGCCAGTCACAATATTGCCTGCAACCAGCTGGAGATCCGGATATTCTTGCTTGATCTGGCTGACCCGCTCCAAGACGCCCTTCGAGTGTCCATGCGCCGTATCTACAATAACTAAATCAGTACCTGCCTCCACAAGCCCGGTCACCCGCTCAAGGGTGCCGGTACCAGTACCAACTGCAGCGCCCACACACAAAGCGCCCCGTTCATCCCTGCAGGCTAGGGGAAAATCAGTAGCCTTTTGAAAATCCTTGGCCGTTATCATGCCCCGAAGCTGGAAAGCATCATCCACCACCAGAACCTTCTCGATGCGGTGACGATGAAGCAATGTCATGACCTCATCCGGGGCTGCCCCCTCCTTTACAGTCACGAGCTTATCTTTTCCTGTCATGACCGATGAAACCGGTGCCTCCAGTTGTGTCTCAAACCGCAAATCCCGGTGCGTGACAATACCTACAAGCTCTTTGCCATGTACTACGGGGACGCCGGAGATATTCCTGGCCTGCGTCAAGCTCATTACTTCCCGTATGGTCACCTCTGGACCTACCGTAATGGGATCAGCAATGACTCCGCTTTCGTACTTCTTTACCTTGCTCACTTGGCTTGCCTGCTCGGCAGGAGCCATATTCTTGTGAATGATGCCGATCCCACCTTCCTGGGCCAATGCAATTGCAAGACGCGCCTCGGTAACCGTATCCATGGCAGCAGACATGATGGGTAGATTAAGACTTAGTGAGCGAGTTACCCGGGTTTGGAGCGATACCTCTCGGGGTAGCACCTCGGAATAGGCAGGCTGCAGCATCACGTCATCGAAGGTGAGGGCTTCGTGGGTGATCCGCATGAGCAACTCCGTACCCTGCCTGAGGTAAACGGGCGATTCTACGCGCCTATTTGGATCGGGTAAATGGTCAGAGGCAAAACTACTAGGCTCACGTATACTTGTGGTATGGGGGTATCTACTGAAACTTTAGACTTTTCATCAAGCAAAAACGGCAAGATTTTTTCCGTATCCGACTTAAACAGTAAAGCAAGAAAACTCATTGAAAATAGCTTTGGTACGGTCTGGGTGGAAGGAGAAATATCAAACTTGGCGCGACCTTCCTCCGGGCACCTCTACTGGAGCCTAAAGGATGCCCAGTCTCAGGTCAGGTGTGCCATGTTTCATCAACACAACCGTACGCTGGCCTTCCAGCCCGACAACGGGCAACAGATCCTCGTACGAGCTCGTGTCAGTCTTTATCAGGTCCGGGGTGAGTTTCAGCTGATCGTAGATTACATCGAAGAAGCCGGAGAGGGATTACTTCGGCGTCGCTTCGAACAACTGAAAAACAAACTCGCAAAGGGGGGGTTATTTGATGAATCCCGTAAGCGACCCCTGCCTCGCTTGCCTAAAAGGATAGGCATTGTAACTTCGCCCAGCGGGGCAGCGATCCGAGACGTACTGACAGTACTCAAAAGGCGCTTTCCTGCGATCCCTGTACTGATCTACCCCACCTCAGTCCAAGGCTCAAACGCAGCTACGGAAATAAGTGCAGCACTTGAGCTAGCTGAAAGCAGGGGTGACTGCGACCTTCTGATCCTAACCAGAGGCGGGGGATCACTCGAAGATCTATGGCCATTCAACGAAGAAATAGTTGCGCGGACGATAGGAGCCTTGGGTATACCGATCATTGTTGGTGTAGGTCACGAAGTGGATTTCACAATCGCAGATTTAGTTGCCGATGTACGTGCCCCAACACCATCGGGAGCAGCAGAGCTAGCTGTCCCTGATCAATTAGAGTGGGACGGGAAAGTAAAGATATTTGAGGGACAACTGACAAGAACTATTTTGCGCACTATAGACGACAGTAACCGGGCCATAAAAACACTCTCTCATCGTCTCCATCAGGCACACCCGGGCATTCGGCTGCGTCACTCAGCACAACGGATCGATGAATTGGAATCACGACTACAACGCAGCTTAAAACAGGGGCTAGAAAGGCATCGGGAAATTTTGGTCCGCCTCATGACAGCCGTTATCAATGCAAATCCGAAACACCGGCTCGCAAGCCTAGGGGAACGCTACCGCTGGAAAAAGACAGAACTATCCAAGGCAATCCATGAAATTCTTGCCCATCATGCGACCAGGCTAACGGTTGCAAACAGGGCACTTAGCGCCGTAGGGCCCCTGAATACACTTGACCGAGGCTACGCCATTGTATCAAGGCAGGATACCGGCAGCATTGTCAGAAATGTGGTCTCAGTGTCACCAGGAACCGGCATCTCCGTACGTCTAGCTCAGGGTTCCTTGGATGCGACCGTCGATACAATGCAGACAGATAAAACAACGTAAGATTTCAGAAAAATCACTCGAGTCTATTTAAAGAAATTCTCAATAGGCGGGCTAAAACGATCAACATCCAAAAGAAAAGAATCGTGGCCCTGAATAGAAGAAAGCTCCAGAAACTCCAGTTCACGTCCCGGCATTTTCAATTGATTGGCAAGTTCACGTTGCTGGCGTAAGGGAAATAACATGTCGGTTTCTACGCCGATTACCAAAACTCGTTCAGCCTGAATCTTTGCAAGACCCGCTTCCACTGAACCACCATGCTCAGCTACATCAAACAAGTCGCTAGCACGGGATAAATAAAGATAGCAGTTAGGATCAAATTGACCAGTAAATTTTTTTGCGTGATGTTCCAAGTAGGCCTCTATCTCAAAATCAGGAGAATTGGAATCCATAATCTCCTTCTCTGCCGAAACTTTCTGCCGCCCAAAACGCTTTTGCCACTCCTCAGCAGAACGATAAGTAATCATGCCAATCTTGCGCGCCAGACGCATTCCTGCCAGCGGCAGAGAATCCATCTCGTAGTTACCCCCTAGCCAGTTCGGGTCCCGCCGAATCATCTCCCTTTGCAGGGACCGTAAAGCGATGGCAAATGGCAGTGCCCTGGAAGCCGAAGAAATAATAATTAACCCATTTGAGATACCTGGAAAAAGAATCTCAAATGCCACCGCAGACATGCCCCCCATAGAGGGGCCAACCGTGGTATGTAATTTCTCTATTTTTAGTGACCGGATGACCTCCCAAGCCCCGCGAGCCACATCTTGCAGCATCAGAACCGGGAAACTGAGTCTGTAGGGTTCACTTGTAGCAGGATCTATCGAAGCGGGGCCCGAAGAACCGAAGCAACTACCAATCGAGTTCACGCAAATAACAAAGTATCGCTGTGTATCAATTGGACGGCCCACCCCAATTATCTGTTCCCACCAACCGGGTGATAGGTCTTTGGGCGAAGAAGCTGCATGGGCAGAAGGCGAGAGACCGGTAAAAACCAAAACCGCATTATCACGAGCCTTACTCAATGTTCCCCACGTCTCATAGGCAATCGTGGGGCTCTGAAGATGCCCGCCCCTGTACATGGGAAATACCCCTTCCAGAGTGATGTGCTGACGTGCGGCGCTCAAAATATAAACCTCATTGGTGGATCAAGGCCGACAGTGTAAGTCCCTCCAGCCGCTTAGTATGTAACTTCTTGTTATGAGAATAGGTATGTAATTTCATTTAGCGGAATAGGGGTTCTGGCCACTTTTGAACTCAACCCTAAGCGCCGCGCCCTCCAGCCCGAATTTTCGCCGGAAAGTGTTGGTTAGATAGCGGCGATAGTGGCCGGGCAGACGCTCAGCTTGATTCCCATGTACCACTATTACTGGAGGATAGCGTCCCCCTTGATGCGCATACCGCAAGCGGACTCGCCTACCACGAACCACCGGGGGTGGGTGCGCCATAAGAGCGTCGGCCAGTATTCGGTTCAAGCGCGGCGTAGGAAGGTTCTTTCCCGCAGCCTTGTAGGTACTTAGGGCGGTTTTTACAAGATCACTGATTCCGCTTCCGTGCAGGGCAGAAATGTAATGGACGGATGCGAAAGAAGCGAACTCAAGCCTACGCTCCAATTGCGCCTCCACCTGGCGACGCCATGTAGGACTAAGACCATCCCACTTGTTCACCCCAATGGTGAGCGCACGGCCACGCTGAATAACTAAACCGATTAGGTTAAGGTCCTGATCGGTGAGGCCCTCCTGGGCATCCAGCAATAAAATTGCTACGCCTGCATCTTCCACCGCCTTTAGACTTTGTACGACACTATATTTCTCAACGGTTTCCTTGATTCGGGCTCGCCGACGAATACCGGCGGTATCAACCAGTACAAAATCACAGCCGTCCCGCTGACAAGGCAAGAGAATACTGTCCCGCGTCGTCCCCGGTTCCGAAGAAGTGAGTACGCGATCTGACCCCAGCAGACGATTGATTAGGGTCGACTTACCGACATTGGGTCGGCCCACAACTGCCAACCTCGGTCCTAGAGGTTCTGATTCAGACTCATCCTGTGCGCCTATCTCAAAAGTTTCGAGTACCCGCTCAATGAGCGTACTAATGCGCTGTCCGTGGGAAGCGGAAATGGCGACTGGGTCCCCCAAGCCTAAACTGTGAAATTCTGCCTCAGCGATCTCAGCCGAAACTCCCTCTGATTTATTGACGGCCAGTGTGACAGGTTTATTCGTTGACCGGAGTTTAGCAGCGAGGCCCTCATCTGCAGGCATCAACCCGTCTTTGTAGTCCAACAAAAGAACAACGGCATCTGCTTCTGCAATCGCAACCTCCGCTTGCTCCATTGCCTGCACGCTTATCTCGGACACGTCATGATCAAAACCACCGGTATCAACAACTACATAGGGGCACGTTCCAAGTTTTCCAAAACCATAACGGCGATCACGGGTAAGTCCTGGCGAATCTGCCACCAAGGCATCCTTGGATCTGGTTAACCGATTAAAAAGCGTGGACTTGCCTACATTCGGTCGGCCCACGAGAACAATTGCAGGAACCATGAGAACACCAAGAGAACCCGCAAGGGCTACTCATCAACCACCACGGTAAAAGCGGCAACAGTGCCATCATCTGATTGAATAAACAGGTTTTCCCCCACTACCAGTGGGGCAGCAGCAATTCTCTGAGAGGCAGCGCGAATGCGGGCCAGCAGATTTCCATCCGACGGACTTAACCAATGAAGATAGCCCTCCAAGTCACCCACCACAATAGAATTTCCATAAGGAGTCGGTGCCGTAACATCCCTGAGTCTGAGAGCATCCTGGCGCCATCTCGGGGTACCCCGGTTTCTATCAAGGGCCACAACCTCACTAAACTCGTCAGTCACATAAACGCTATTCCAATCGGCACCAAGACCAGAATGACTGGAAAGTTCCTGCTGCCAAAGCAGCAACCCTGTTTCCAGTGCTACCCCCACAGCTCTTCCGTGATAACTCACCGCGTACACATCGTTACCAACCACCTGCAACCCTGCACTGATATCTACCAGCCGCTCCAGTTCTGTTCTTCCAGTTGGCGTTGCCACTGCAACCTCCCAACGGGGATCGCCTGAAAAAACTTCATAGGCACCAAGCCGACCATTATCGAAACCAGTAACTACCACCGAACCCGTAACATAGGGGGCTGTATTGCCCCGCATTGTAAGACTGGGCACAGTCTGCTCCACCGACCACAACTCTCGGCCATCGATTACAGAAAAACCTTGCAGTCGTCCATCGACAGTCCGCACAACAACCACGCCGCTACCGATGGAAGGAGGGGCTAGAATTTCACTCCCAATTTCTTGCACCCAGCGCTCCTCGCCGGTTTCCGCACTTAGTGCTAATAGCTCCCCATCACTGGTACCAAAAACCACAGCACCTTCGCCATAACTGGGGCCTGCGGCCAAGGCTAAATCTGTTCGAACATCCCAGTAACTCTGTCCGCCTCTAGAATCAAAAGCTGCCGCTTGGCCGCTATGACTGCCAGCAAAAATACGGGCTCCATCCGTTGCAGGCGCAAGACCCAACCGCAAAGCTTCCGCCCCACCGCCAACCTTTATGCTCCAGAGTTCCCGAACCGTGAGCGTGGCATCAAACTCCGTCAGTTCTGCTGGTAGCTCAATTGGATCATCGTCGCCGCCTCCGAATAGTTCACAACCACCCAACAAAAAAATAGCTATGAAGCTCAGCCACCTCATGGATTAACCTCTGGGTCTGGTGAACTAACGGCGGGTAAATCATCGAGCTTCATTTGTACTAAGACACGGTCAATCATTTCGCTATCCCCGGTCGTAAGGGCTTGAGCGTAGGCCAAGCGAGCGCTATCGGGATTTCCCAGAGCAACGTGTATATCACCGCGAACTTCATTGTAACGCCCTGAAAACATCCCCGCGTCTACATCAAGGAGCGCCAGGGCTTCCTGATAGGCTTCCTCATAAGTCAGAACACGGGCTAATCGCAGACGTGCAACCAAGGCCAATTCAGCATCCGCAGATCCTTCCATAACGTAACGTAACTCATCGCTAGCTAGCTGAATGTTGTTATTCTCTAGATATACACGTGCCATAAGCAACCCTCCCTGATCAGCATAGGGAGTAGAAGCATAATCAGCACGCAGCTGCTCTAAATAATCCGCCGCCTCACTATCAAAATCATCAATTGCTGCGGCCTGTAATTCTTGATACAGGGTCGCCGCCGACCCCGCTTGACGCTGCTCATAAGCCGTCCATTGATTCCAGCCCACCAACACTGTAGCGCCCAGAGTGATACCGCCAACGAGATACCAACCATTATCACGCCACCATTGCCGAATACCTTCTAACTGTTCTTTTTCAGATAGAAACTCATCCATGTGAAGGCTCCTAGCCCATAAAAATTAATAATTCTCGCTCTGTCAGCACACTTTAGGATTTATGTGCCTCTATTTCGTAGTCAATCAACTCCATTACGCAGATGTTTTATCAGCTCATCCAGCGTTAGCACAAGTTGTGGCCCGTCATCCCGCAGGGGCTTGACACTAATATGATCACCCTTCTGCTCATCATTTCCCAAAATTAGGGCCAACTTGGCCCCACTACGATCAGCCCGACGCAACTGAGATTTTAGACTTCCACCTATGGCATCTACCAGTAGATACAGGCCTGACACTGAATCTCTAAGGGACTCTCCCAACACAAAACCCTGTGTTTGCCCAATATCCCCGATCATTGTGAGGTAAGCATCTGGAGATCTTCCAGGGACATCACACTCTTCAGCGCGAAGTAATTCCACAACACGTTCTACCCCTAATGCCCACCCAACTGCAGGCGTATCTTTCCCCCCCAAATGAGAAATTAGGCCATCATATCGACCACCAGAACAAACTGCGCTCTGGGCCCCCAGCTGATCGCTGACCCACTCAAACACTGTGCGGTTATAGTAATCCAAGCCTCTGACTAATCTCGGGTTCTCAGTAAAATCTACACCAACACCCGAAAGAAGGGACTTCACTTCTTCAAAATGGGCATGAGATTCTGCATCCAAATAATCGGCTAGTAGCGGTGCTTCATCCAAAAGTACTTGCATGGAGGGATTTTTGCTGTCCAAAATTCTTATGGGGTTCCGCTCAAGACGCCGCTGACTGTCATGATCTAATTGGTCCTGTCTAGCCCTAAAGTATTTAACCAATGCTTTTCTATAATTTGCCCTAGCCGAGGGTGTGCCGATAGAGTTTATTTCCAATGCAAGGCTCTTGAGGCCCAAACAATTCCAAAGCCTTGCTGCCATTACGATAAGCTCGGCATCCAAGCTAGGTCCAGAATAACCCACGGCCTCTACATTCAGCTGGTGAAACTGACGATACCTTCCTTTTTGTGGCCTCTCACGCCGAAACATAGGGCCACTGCACCAAAGTTTTTGCTGCTGGTTATGAAATAAACCGTTACTCAAACCAGTCCGAACGACGCCAGCTGTCGCCTCTGGCCGAAGAGTGACGCTGACACCATTAAGATCCTCGAATGTGTACATTTCCTTCTCTACAATGTCGGTTACCTCACCGATGGACCTTCGAAACAGCTCTGTCCTCTCCAGTACGGGTATTTGAATTCGCTTGTAACCATAGGCATTGAAAAGATTTATGGCATTGGATTCCAAAAAAGACCAAGCGGCCTCCTCCTCTGGAAGGATATCGTTCATCCCACGTACACGCTGAATCAGTTTTTCCATTTCAAGATAAAATCTGTCGATCGGCTATCAAAAGATTTTTTTTTAGTGCCGATAACAGTTCAGAATTATCTACAGAAAATGCAAAACGACTGACTTCACCGGAAACAGAAGAGATCACAACCTGATCAGATTCCTGTGACAAATAAAATGACCAAATGACAAATCCAATAATCACAAGCAAAAATAGGATCCCAAGTGTTAGCTTCCACCCCCTGATAGATCCTGCGTGATCACCAATCCTGATCGATTGGCTGGCTGACGGTACCATTGAAAATTCATTGTCTTTCGCCTGTCGATAATATTGCGCCAACAAATCCGACTCGCGAAGATCAAGGCGTTTACCATATTGGCGCAAATAGCCTTTTGTGAAAACAGGAGCGCTAAAAACCTCTAAATTATCCTCCTCGAGTGCCTGCAAGAAGCGTGGTTCAATGTGCAGCTCTGTAGAAATTACCCCCAGAGAAAGCTCTAGATCTTCCCGAGCACCCTTGAGCATCTGACCTATGGTCAAATCTTTAGGTTCCGAAGCCTCTTCGTCCAATTTTTTACGTTTTTTGCCTGTTTTACCTGGCATTCGCATTCCACTTTTTTAGCTCTTTGCTAATTAAGCCTCTTAAGCACTTTATCGCGCAATCTAACGCGCATACGATTCTCTACTTTCCCCGCAAGCTGACCGCAAGCCGCATCAATATCATTACCCCGTGTCTGTCGTATTGTGGCAACTACTCCCTGGGACCTTAGGTATTGACAGAACTCGTCGATAGTGTGCTTGGACGAGCACTGAAATTGCGCTCCAGGAAATGAATTAAAGGGTATCAGATTCACCTTAGCAGGGCGTCCCCGAACAAGGCTCGTCAATTGCCTCGCTTGCTCCAGAGAATCATTTACATCTCGCAGCATAACGTATTCAAAGGTAATCTGACGACTAGCAATCTCCTCGGCATAACGCCAACAAGCCTTTAAAAGCTGTCTGATGGGGTGTCGCTTATTGATCGGTACAAGCTGATCACGCAAGTCATCCGTTGGGGCATGCAATGAAACAGCTAGGGCCACATTACATTCCTTGGCTAGACGATAAATCATTGGTACCAGGCCTGCAGTAGAAATAGTTACCCTGCGGCGCGAAAGGCCAAAACCACAATCATCGACTAGTAGCTGGACCGCAGGCATCACGTTACGGTAGTTGGCGAGTGGCTCACCCATACCCATAAATACAATGTTCGTGATCACACCCTCAATCTTAAGTCCACGATTTGCCAAAAATATCTGTCCCAAAATCTCTGCCGCGGTCAGGTTGCGATTAAACCCATGATGCCCCGTGGCACAAAACGCGCAATCGAGCACGCAACCGGCCTGAGACGATACACAAAGAGTTCCCCGGTTGAGTTCAGGGATAAAAACTGTCTCAACCGCTTGTCCAGAACCCACATTTACCAGCCACTTCGTAGTTCCATCCTTAGATCGATCCGTATGTGCTATCTCGGGCAAATCTAGCGTTGCAATGTGATCAAGACGTTTTCTAAACTGAACACTGAGATCAGTCATATCATGAAAATCCAATACACCACGCCGATACACCCAATGCATGACCTGGCGCGCACGATAGGGTTTTTCGCCCAGGCCCTCAAAAAAATACCTTAGCTCTCCAGGCGCAAGCCCAAGGAGATTTAGCTTCTCCGCACCGTCGTATCTGGGGTATTTGGATAACTCGGCGTTCAGGGCCTTCGTAAGCAAATGTCCTCCTCAGAAAAAAAGAATCTTATTTCCTCGGTGGCTGTTAACGGCCCATCTGAGCCGTGCACAATATTCCTTTCAATCGATTCTGCGAAATCGGATCGAATTGTCCCTGGATCTGCTTCTGTGGGATCCGTAGCACCCATGATTAACCGATTCTTTTCGATGGCTCCTTCCCCCTCTAATACCTGAACCATCACAGGACCAGAAGTCATGTAACTGACCAAGTCAGCATAAAAAGATTTTTCCCTATGCACAAAATAGAACTGATTGGCTTGTTCTCGGCTAAGCTTAAGCATTTTCGCGGCCACGATTCGTAGCCCCGCTCCTTCAAAACGTTGAAAAATTTTACCGATTAAATCCTTCTCAACACCATCTGGTTTGATGATAGACAGGGTTTGCTCAACACTCACAACGGTATTCCTTGATAAAACAGGTATTTTGGTGCGTCAGTCGATACTGAAACTTTCACCACAACCGCACTCCCCTTTAACCTTCGGATTGCGGAATCTGAAAACTTCATTCATGCCTTCTTTGATAAAATCGACCTCGGTTCCATCTATGAGTTCAAGACTCTTGGGGTCCACCACCACCTTGATACCATGTTCCTCGAAAATCACATCATCAGCATTAATTAAATCAGCATAATCGACTACGTAGGCATAGCCAGAGCAACCGGTTTTTTTTACGCCAATTCTTAAGCCAACACTATTTCCACGCTCACTCATGAACAGCTGAACCCGCTTTGCAGCACTTTTTGTGATTGAAACCGCCATATTAAATTTTCTATTTAAATTGTTCCTTCAAGCACCTGAGCGCACCTTAACAAGGCATCCTCAATTAATAACAGCTTGCCAAACTTTTCAACTGGTACCTCCAGCGTGTCGGCCAAACTACGAACGTTAAGCTGCCTTAGAGCAATTGCCGGGCGGCCTTCTAGCCACTCAGACACCCAGCTGGCAGCTGCCAAAGTATGGGGGCAGCCAAAGACCTGAAACCGACTGGATGAAATAACACCATCCACCACCTGAACCCGGAAGCATGCCCGTACGTTCAAGGTTCGATCACTAGCCTCACCAGAGACCACCCCCAAAGAACTATGCTCAAATATCCCAGCCCCATAGGGCGAAAGGAAGCGTTGCCGTACCTCAGAACTGTAATTCATTAATACTAAAGTTGAGATTTTAGCTCAAAACCCCGAGGGCAATCACCAATCAGGCGTAAAAGATGCCAATGAACGAAGGCGAGCAACTTCCTTTTTCATTAAGGTAATGGCCCTATCAATGTCATCAATGGTTGTAAAACGACCTACACTGAAACGCAATGAACCTTGCGCCAAGCTGTCACTGAGGCCTAGTGCCTTTAGTACATAGGAGGCTTCTGGGCTGTCTGTGTTACAGGCAGCACCAGAGGAAACCGCGATATCTTCAATCGCTAACCGGAGACTTTCCCCTTCCACGCCGGGGATTGCTACGTTCAGGATACTGGGTGAGCGCTGGTCCGGATGCCCATTAAGGCGAACACCATCAATACTCTTGAGTCCCCTCCAAAGGCGGGCACATAAAGCCTCCAACTTGGGTGCCTCGTTCTTCGTGTCCGCGAGCTCAAATGCCTTCCCAAAACCAACGATTTGGTGTGTAGAAAGTGTGCCTGCGCGTAAACCTCTCTCCTGTTCTCCGCCGTGAACCAGTGGTGTAATTTGCACGCCCGGACGCAAATAAAGTGCGCCGATTCCCTTTGGTCCATAAACTTTATGCGAGGTTAGTGAAACCAAATCGATACACCACTCATTGAGTGGCAGCGGTACTTTACCAATGCTTTGGGCTGCATCAACGTGAAATAATACGCCCTTGGAGCGGCACAGCTGACCTATCTCTGGTAAGGGCTGTATTACACCAATCTCATTGTTCACGTGCATAACAGACACCAAAATCGTATTTTCTTTGAGCGCATCAGCGACTTGACGAACTTCAACAAGGCCTGTCGAGTCACAGTCTAAGTAGGTAACTTCAAACCCAGCCCTATTGAGCACTTTGGCGGTATCAAGTACCGCCTTGTGCTCAGTTTTCACTGTTATCAGGTGTCCGTGCTGGTTGCCACGCCCCATTAATATCCCCTTCAATGCGAGGTTGTCAGACTCTGTGGCCCCGGAAGTAAAAATTATTTCCTGAGGCCTAGCGTGAATCCTTGCAGCAATTACTGCACGTGCTTCGCTGACCATTTGGGCCGCTTTTTGTCCGGGTAGATGAACTGAAGACGGGTTTGCAAATGCTCCATCCATTTCCAAGCATCCGTTCATAGATTCCACTACCCGCGGGTCTACTGGTGTTGTTGCGGCATAATCTAGGTAAATGGGTCCTGTCTTTTTCATTTTGGCTTCTTTCTAGGGTCCAGCGCCGACAAAATTCCGCGCAAAATATTAATCTCACTTTCATCCGGCATTGCACGATGAAAAATTTTTCTCAGGCGAAGTTTCAGTTGGCGAGATTGCCCGGTCCTGAGAAATCCAACGTTATACAGCACATCTTCCAAATGCTTGTGAAAACTTTCCAACTCCCCGGCACTAGCTAAACGTTCATCATGTCGGCCTTTTAAAGGCTTATACTGAGGATATGCCAAACGCAACTCGTAGCACAGAACCTGAACCGCCATTGCCAGATTCAGGGAACTATAAGCAGGATTGGACGGGATGTGGACCAAGCGCTGGCAGCGACCAAGGTATTCATTGGTAAGACCAGAATGCTCGGGTCCCATGACAATGGCCACTTGATTGCTGCCGAGATGCTCCCATATGGAGTGCGCGCAAGTTTTAGGATCTATGGTAGGCCACGCTAAACCCCGAAGCCTCGCGCTGGAGCCGACCACAAACCCACAATCACCAATCGCCTCAGTGAAAGAATCAACCACGCGAGCACTCCGAAGAATTTCATCTGCGCCGGATGCCCGAGCAGTCGCATCTGCACTCGGAAACACCTTAGGCCGGACTAAAACCAGATCCTTCAAACCCATAGTCTTCATGGCCCTAGCACTAGCGCCAATGTTGCCCGGATGACTCGTCTCCACAAGGACGATACGTACTGGAATATGCATAAGAGGTTTGTCAGCGCAAAGAGAGTATTCTACTCTCCTATTCCCGCCCACTCTCCGCGAGACTTAGTAAATGATGCATGGGATGGTTAACATCGCTGTACGCGCCGCTCGACGCGCTGGTGAGATAATGGTTCGACGCCTGGATCACCTGGACTCTATAAAGGTGGCCGAAAAGGAAACAAACGAATATGTAACAGAAATTGATCACCTTGCAGAGGAAGCTATAGTCGAGGTTATACGTGATCATTATCCGGAACACGCAATTCTTGCGGAAGAAAGAGGACAAGAGGGAGAGCATGAGTTTCAGTGGATTATTGATCCTTTGGACGGCACAACAAACTACATACATGGATTTCCCGTATTCTCTGTCTCTATTGCCATAACCCGAAAGGGTCAATTAGAGCATGGCGTAGTTTACGATCCAGTCCGACAAGAAATTTTTACTGCGAGCAGAGGTAGTGGCGCGCAACTCGAAGGTCGGAAAATTAGGGTCAGTCAACGCAAAAAGATGAATGAGTGCCTTATCGCCACGGGTTTTCCCTACAGTAAAAATCAGCAATACATAAATGAATACATGGACATGCTTAAAGTTGTCATGAAGTCCAGTGCGGGTGTGCGCAGAGCTGGCTCAGCAGCACTAGATTTGTGCTATGTCGCAGCAGGACGTGTGGACGGGTTTTGGGAGTTTGGCCTAAAGATATGGGACGTTGCTGCAGGAGCGCTGATTATTCGCGAGGCGGGGGGGCGAATTAGCGACTTTCAAGGAACAGAACACTATCTACAAACTGGTAACGTCGTGGCTGGTAACCCGAAAATATACGCTAGGCTATCGAAAATATTCGCCCCGCACGCGGAAAATTTAGAATAACCGGACACAGATACGGCCTGAGGTTGGAATAGAGGTGCTTCCACGCAGAGAGCAACCCGCGCCAATGCCACCCTAAGGCATATCATCGATTTCTTGGCGCTTGGCTGGCAATAAATCAGCAGGAGAAACCTTTAATGCCAAGGCTACAGTGCAAGCAACATAAATCGATGAGTATGTACCCACTATAACCCCAATCATCAGAGCTCCAGCGAAACCATTCACTGCTTGACCGCCCCATATGTAAAGGGCAGACAATACTATCAAGGTCGTGAAACTGGTAATTAGGGTTCGCGCCAACATTTGGTTAATGGATGCGTTGACAATTTTCTCAGCAGTGCCCCGACGAACAATACGAAAATTCTCCCGAATCCGATCAAAAACCACGATCGTATCGTTCAAGGAGTAACCAATGGTGGCAAGCAAAGCTGCCAAGACTGACAAATCAAAGCTCAGTTCAAAGAATGAAAAAACACCTATCACCACAATGACATCGTGCACCAAAGCTGTAATCGTGCCGGCTGCAAACTTCCTATTGAAGCGCAACATTACGTATGCAAATATCAGGATAAGCGCGAACAGCATGGCTAACCCGCCTTGCTCTGTTAACTCCTCGCCTACCTGAGGTCCCACAAACTCAATGCGTCTTAGCAATACGGAGGAATCGTATTCACGCAAAGTATCCAATACGCGGTCCCGAACAACAGTCCCTTCTTCTTCATCTCCGCTTGGAGGCAAACGAATCAGAACGTCGTTTGCACTGCCGAAATTTTGCACCAGCGCAGTATCATATCCGGCGTCAGCCAGTGCATTGCGCACGTCGGTCAAGTTGGCAGCGCCTGAATAGCCCACCTCAAGTAACACACCACCAGTAAAATCTACCCCCAAGTTGAGCCCTCGGGTGCCAACTGATCCCAATGAAAAAAAGATAATCACACACGAAAGGAGTACCGCAATGCGACGCCCACTCATAAAATCAAAATCTGGGACCTTTACAAATAACTGCATCAGGGCGTACCTCCACCAATGGCCAAACGCTCGACCTGTCGTGAGCCATAAATGAGATTTATAATCGCACGAGTACCAATAATGGCTGTAAACATAGAAGTTAAAATTCCCAAACTTAACGTGATGGCAAATCCCTTGATAGGCCCTGTACCGAACATAAACAGTACCAGCGCTGCAATAAAGGTAGTGACATTCGCGTCCGCAATGGTAGAAAACGCCTTTTCATAACCTGCGCGTATACTTGCTTGGGGAGAATTTCCATTGGCAAGTTCTTCCCGAATACGTTCGAAAATTAGTACGTTGGCATCCACAGCCATGCCAACCGTGAGTACTATGCCCGCAATACCTGGCAATGTAAGCGACGCTTGTAATAAAGAGAGTAGCGCTACAATCAAAATCAGGTTGGCAAACAGCGCGAAGTTAGCTGCCAGTCCGAATACCCGGTAATAGATAAGCATGAATGCAACCACTAACAAGAAGCCAATCATGACTGCGTTACGGCCCATTTCGATATTGTCCTGGCCGAGGCTTGGGCCAATCGTACGCTCCTCAACTTTCACGATGGGCGCTGCCAACGCACCGGCCCGCAAAATGGGGGCCAAGTTCTGGGCTTCAAACGGACTCAAGCCCGTTATCTGGAAATTACTGGAGAAAACACCCTGAATTGTCGCAACATTGATCACGGTTTCTTCCCGGACAGTCCGGAGTACCTGCTCTCCTCTCCGCTCCACAAGTTCGGGTTTCTCTTCGATATAGACCACCGCCATGGGCCGCCTTAAATTGGCCTGGGTGGCTTCTAGCATGCGCTGCCCGCCCTGCGCGTCAAGCCGGATAAAAACTGCCGGTTGGCCTTGAGAATAGCCGGAGGTAGCATCAACTAGTTGATCCCCGGAAGCCACAATCTCTCGCCTCAGTAGAACTGGAGTACCGTCTCTCTGTTCGCGAAGAATAGAATTTAAGGGAGGACGATTGCGCCGCTGGGCCTCAAAAGCATCATTTTCCCAGTCGACCAATCGGATCTCCAGCGTTGCTGTAGCACCCAAAATACGCTCCGCCTGGGCAGGGTCCTGAACGCCAGGTAACTGAACAACGATGCGATTAATGCCTTGGCGCTGCACGATTGGTTCAGCAACGCCAAGTTCGTTCACGCGGTTACGTAAAGTGGTCGTATTTTGCTGAATCGCAAAATCCTGCCGTGTGCGGATCTGACTTTCGGATAGCCTAATCTCATAGCTAGGCTGTCCCTCTATTATCGTCTCATCAATGATTACAGAATCTGCTTGTCCCAACGGACTATTGATTCCAGTTGTGTTATTAAGCTCATTAATAATTTCAGAGACTGCCCCCCGATCTTCTTCGCGCTGAACTTGGACCGTAATAAATGTTTGCTCAGGGGTTGCTCTAGCGCGAAGACGTTTTTCCCTAAACTGAGTGTTTAAGTCTGCTACATAGGTTCCCAGGTACTGCTGGGTCGCTGTTTCGAGATCTACCTGATAAAGAAAATGTACCCCGCCCCTTAAATCCAACCCCAAGCTCATTGGTTTAAGTCCCATAGCTCTAAGCCAGGCAGGCGTACGTGGGGCTAGTGTCAAAGCTACTATGTAAAAATCCAGTGCCTCGCGAAGCACGCCGCTTGCCTGTAATTGCATAGGCACATTATCAAAGCGTACCAGTACAGCATTCTCTTCAAAATCAGCCGCTATGTAATTAATATTTTCTTCTTCAAGTACAGACCTGATGGCCGAAAGCGTGAACTCTGGCACAGCTTGACCGTCCTCTCGACTCACCTGTAATGCGGGATCGTCACCAAAGATATTCGGTAAGGCAAGAATAGCGCCAAAAACCACCACACCAAGAACCAACAGATTCTTCCATAGAGGGTAACGATTCATAGCTCAGGCCTGATCAGGCATTTTTCACTGTGCCCCTAGGAAGCACAGCTCCAATAGTATGTTTTTGAACCTTTAGCAAAACCCCCTCAGCTACCTCTACCGTCACAAAGTCTGGCCCTACATCGGTAACCTTACCCAGAAGACCTCCACCAGTAACTACTTCCGCACCACTTTCTAGGGACTCAATCATTTGCTTGTGCTCTTTCTGTCTTTTGCTTTGTGGCCGAATTAACAGAAAGTAGAAAAGTACAAAAATAATGATAAGTGGTAAAAAACTCATCAACGGGTTTCCTTGGGTACCCCCAGCTTGAGCCCAGGCTGAATTGATTAAGAATTCCATGTGCTACTCGGTTGACTTCAAACCCGTATGAAACGGGGTAGCTATTATGGCATAGCTCAGGCTAAACGGTCCCCTACAAAAGAATCAAAACGTTGTTCTTCAATAGCCTGGCGCATCTCAGCCATTAACATCTGATAATAGTGGAGATTATGTAGAGTCGCGAGTCGTGCCCCCAGAATCTCATTGCAAGAGTTAAGATGGCGCAAATAGGCGCGACTGTATTTCTGACAGGTGCGGCAAGCACAAGATGGATCCAGTGGTCTGGTATCGCTCTTGAAGCGGGTGTTGCGGATGTTAAGCGTACCCTCAGACGTAAAAAGTTGGCCGTTACGGGCGTGGCGGGTTGGAATAACGCAATCAAAAATATCAATCCCGCGAGCAACCGCCTTGATAAGATCATTTGGAAAACCTACGCCCATTAAATAGCGTGGCCTCATGCTGGGCAAAAAGGGCTCTAATTCCTCTAGTACCGCCAAGCGCTCGTTCTCTGTTTCTCCCACGGCTAATCCGCCTACAGCATAGCCATCTAAATCAAGCTCTATGAGCCCACCCAAGGACTCCTGACGAAGCTGGGTAAAGGTACCTCCCTGCACAATGCCAAACAAAGCAGCATCGGTTATAGAACTGCCTTTAAATGCATCGAAGGCAAGACGGCAACGTGTAGCCCAGCGCAAAGAAAGCTCCATAGACTCTCGTGCCGCGGCTTCATCAACCGGATAAGCTGTGCACTCATCAAAAACCATCACAATATCGCTATCGAAGTAATGCTGCAGCTCAATTGCATGTTCCGGTGTCAGCATGACGGTCTGTCCATCTACGGGCGAGCGAAACTCAACGCCTTCTTCCGTCACAGACCTCAAGCTATCTAAGCTCCAGACCTGAAAACCCCCGGAATCAGTAATGATGGGACCATCCCAATTCATAAATTTATGTAGACCCCCGTGAGCCTTAATGACCTCAATACCGGGACGTAGCATGAGATGAAAAGTGTTGCCGAGGATAATCTCGCTTCCTACAATGCGAAGTTCTTCGGGCGTCATGGCCTTGACGCTCCCGTAAGTACCCACTGGCATGAAGGCAGGTGTTTCCACACAACCACGCCGAAAAGTTATTCTCCCGCGCCGAGCTCTCGCCTCAGTTTTGAGCACTTCAAATTTCATGGTTGCACCAACATAGCATCACCATAGCTAAAAAACCGATAGCGGTGTGCCACTGCATGACGGTAGGCATCAAGCACCGGCCGGCGCCCAGCGAACGCCGCTACAAGCATCAAAAGTGACGACTCAGGAAGATGAAAGTTTGTAATCATTGCGTCAACAACACGAAACTGAAAGCCAGGATATATGAAAAGAGTTGTTTCACCTTCGTGGGGATGTAGTAGCCCATTAAGAGCAGCGCTTTCTAAAGCCCGAGCAGTTGTAGTACCAACAGCGATGATGCGTCCACCATTCGCTTTTGTTTTTTTGATGCAATCGCAGAGATCTTCCGAAACCTTAAACCACTCGCTATGTAACCGATGATCTTCGACCCGCTCAGTACGCACAGGAGTAAATGTACCTGCCCCGATATGCAGAGTAAGGAAAGCTCGCTTAATGGACCGCTTATCCAGAGAATCCAGAAGAATTGGGTCGAAATGTAATCCAGCGGTAGGGGCAGCGACAGCCCCGGGCATTCGGGCATAGACAGTCTGATAGCGTGCCTTATCCTGGGTCTCCGCAACCCGTTTAATGTATGGCGGGAGAGGTACCTCACCATGAGCTCTTATAAATGGATCAAGATCGGTATCGAAAGCGAGCTCGAAGAACCTGCCTTCTTTTTCTAGGACATAGGCACTTGCCCCGTCCGCTAGCTCCAGAGCTGTTCCCGCTCGTGGGTTCTTACTCGCTCTAAGCTGAACGGTTGCCGTACGAGCCCCAGTAACTCGCTCCAGCAAAATTTCCACCTTGCCACCCGCTGGTTTGTGACCATAGAGGCGAGCGGGAATGACACGAGTATCGTTCAATACTAATAAATCCCCAGATCGCAGCAGTTGGGCTAGATCAGAAAATTGATAGTCCCCTAGGCTGCCCCCCTCCAAAACCAATAACCGACTTGCTGAGCGCTCATCTAGTGGTATTTGAGCAATTAGTTCTTTCGGCAGGTCATAATGGAAGGCCTTTCTATCCATGGCGATCAATTCTAACCCGCACAGCTACTCAAAACGCTGGGCTGATTATCAAGATTTCCTCATATCTACTCTATTTCCAGTCACACAATTAGGGTGGTCCCTCAGCTGCAAAGGCACCTCTTAGGCAGCGTGAGGCATAGGGAAATGAATCGGTAACCACGTAGTAATAAATACCTCTCCCTCCACCGCCGCAGGCATTCAAAACAAAAACAATCAAGCCCACCAATACAATTTTGATAGAGAAAAGCATCCTCAACTGCCGGGATAGCGGAATTGGTAAACGCGCCGGACCCAAAATCCGGTTCTGGCAACAGAGTGAGAGTTCAAGTCTCTCTTAGGGGCATCATTAACGACGACGCAGGGGTGCCTGAAACTCTATTTCCAAGGTTTCTTGCCGGCTATTGCGCATGATACGCAATGCCAGGTTCTCTCCTGTATTAAAGCTGCCGAAAATGCGCATGGCATGCTCGGTACTCGTAGGTACGCGGCCATTGATCTCCAAAATGACGTCACCATCGATCAATTCAAGCGTGTCATTACGTGGGGCCCTCACTACGAGGATCCCTTGCTCAGTGTCAAAATAGGCGCCCAGCGCGGGTGTTAGCTCCACTAATTCCATGCCCCGCCAGCGGCCCCTGTCTCGGTCCCCGCCTCGGTCCCCGCTTCGGTCCCCGCCTCGGTCCGGCCCCCTAAAACTAGCTCCTCTTGAAGGAGGGTCCTGCCGAGCTGACCCCGCACGGCCTCCGCTTCTCGACGGCCGATTCTCACTGAAGAACGCACTAGGTGCGGCTACTAATTCCATTTCAAGCTCGCTCCCGTCCCGTTGAAGGGTTAACTGCACAGTATCTCCAGGCTGCACTGCCCCCATCCGTTCCATCAAAGTCCGGGAAGGGGATCCAGTACCACTGTCGACCAAAGATATGCCATCCAAAGAGAGGATCACGTCACCGACGCTCACGCCACTCTCATCCGCCGGACCACCTGGGCTCACGCCCAACACCCGTACTCCATCTTCCGCATCTTCGATGCCGATACCGATCATGGCATCTCTAGCCCGGCCAATTCCTGCAGCATCCACCAGGCGACGAAACTCTTCAGCAGCCTCACCCATTCGCTCCCTAGCCCTAATCAACTGCACTCGGATGGACTCGTCCTCGGTAGTTAGCTCTGGTGACTGTTGGCTTGAAGCGATATCCGTTACGAGTAATGTTCCCACCATTACTAATGCCGATAGGAAAAAAGAAAAGCTTTTCATGTTCTTACCCTCAATTCAAAATCCAACCTGCTGGAACTGCGCATAACGCACATCGACCAGCGTGCTCATGAGATCAACCCGCTCCCTCCATAATGTTTCCGTTTGCCGCGAATCCAGGCGATTCGCCGATGCATAGGTCAGTTGCGCATCAACGTAACCGATCTGGTCCTCTAGAACCACAGCGATAGTAGCTGTATCCGCATTTGTGAGACTCGGCTGATATTCAATGCTATTTAGTTCCCGCTCCAATTGCGCCGACTCAGCAGCTAACAAAGCGTAACCAAGCTCCTCTGCTGGGACTGCGTCCAGCACGCCGCTGCCACCTTCCGGCGCTGCCACAACCAGCCCAGACTCTATTTGCACAGGCATCTCAGGGTCCGTTGAAATCAACATAAAGGCCAACACCGCAACACCAGCTGCTATAGCTGAGCCGAGCGACCAATGCCGTAACAATTTAGGTTCTCTGCGATCATCACGCTGTACTTCAGCGAGAATTTTCGTCCACACCCCCGGTGGCGGCTGCAATTCGGGCAGCTCCTGTAGTGTCTTCTGAGCAGCCCTTAGCCGTTCAAGCTCTTCTGAAAACTCAGGATCAGCCAATACCTGTGAATGCACACTGGCATCTATGGGCTCACCATCGCGTATTGTTAACAGGTCTTCAGTGCGGGTTCGCATACTATTTTTCCATTCTCAGTAAAATCATCTTCCAGGAGTGCCCGCAAACGTTCATGGGCCCGGGCCAGCCGAGACTTCGAAAAGCTGGGGGTACGGCCCATCATTCGTGCAATCTCCTTGTGTGTGTAGCCCTCCACATCGTGCAGCCAGACTACTGCCCTGGCCGTTTCAGAAAGTTCAGCGAGAGCATCTTCCAAAACCATCTGCTGTTCAATCCGCCCCTCTCTAACGCTGGGGCATCTTTGTGCTGATAGATCGGCATCTACCCGCTTAGACGACCAGCCTGAGCGTAGGTGTTGAAGGCATTTGTTCACTGCAATCCGCCTGATCCAAAAACCAATCTCCGACTCACCCCGAAAGCTCCCTGCCTTTTGAAGCACCTCAACGAAAGTCTCCTGGAGGATATCTTCTGCTATAACCGCTGAGGCCAATATTCTCCGGGCTACCGTGTACACCATAGGCGCGAATACCTCATAGAGACGCGCTTGAGCCTCGGCATCTCCCTGTTGGGCACCCGCCACGACTGCGGGATCCACTTGTGGCATCCGGTTTCCCATGATCTATACCTTTATAGATACCTTCAAAACCAAAAAGGTTGCATACCTTTCAGATATGGAAACAATTTCTTACCTTATACTAACGCATCCCTAAATTGCCGGGATGGCGGAATTGGTAGACGCGCCGGACTCAAAATCCGGTTCTGGCAACAGAGTGAGAGTTCAAGTCTCTCTCCCGGCACCACAGATTGACCGTAACTCCCCGCCTCTCAATCAGCCATAGCACAGACTCCAAAGGCATCGAAAGATCAATCAGGAGTTATTTCTTCGCTATCTGTCAGTCAACTCTAGAAAAACATCATGACTTTCAATAGATCCGTGAATGGGTACGTGCATATCTACTTCTAACCCCAACCGGTCAATATTTTGGGCCAGCGTGACCATCCTTGGATCTGGATTACTCATGGCCGGTGCACCCGGTGGTGGTGGAGAGTAAAGATCTGCATTCACAAGAATTTTATCTTTTGGGAGATAAGCAATTACCATGTTCTGTGCGTGGCCTAGGCCCTGAATCGGGTAAATTTCCATGACCCGTGCGCCGTCACTCACCACATATTTCTGGTTGATGGTCTCAATTGGAGCTGGCCGCCGGCTTTCTGCAAACATTGGATAGAACATAGCCAGACGGTCCGGGCTCAAGGAGCGTAATCCCGGATGAAACATAACCTCTTGATAGAAATTACGGTTGCCCTGGTGGGTAACAATTGTGGCGCCTTGGGATAGATATGTACGCAGTCCACCCGAATGATCAAAGTGGTGATGCGTGTTAACAAGATAGCGAATAGGCTTACTGGGAAACAATCGGGTTACCTCCCCGATCACCGCCAAAGAGCGGTCCTCGTTGAGTGGAGCCTCAATTACGGTTACAAAGTCATTGAACTCGACAACCACACTATGATGGGATCCACCAGTAACCCACCAAACACCGTCCGAAAGTTCCCGGCTTTCTACGCGAACCATTGACGGCACCGCATTGCGGACCGCATCTGGTACTGTCATTGACGGGACAGCCTGGTTTACCTCAACGTCAGTTACCCTAATTTCCATTGAATTGTGGGCGGGGTTGAGTACCGGGTCACCCTGATGTTCGTGTACCACAGTAGGAAACATTACGCCCCCAAAATCTTCGTACTGGGTATAACGTTGTTCAAACAGCATATCTCCGTACACGGGATTGGGAATCCAGGTGCTCACAATTTCCACAAGATTTTGATCATTAATGGTTCCGTTAATTCTGTATTTTCCGAGAGTCGTAAAAGAAACAACCGTCGCCTTTCTTCCTCCCTGTGTCAGACCGCCGTTGGAGGAGCCAGCTATAGTAAACGTCGCCGCCACAGACTCACTTTTTAGAGCCGCCTCGAGAAATCCATGGGGCGTTAGAAGTATGTCAAGGTGACGAAAATCAGCAACAGGAACACCATCTAAATAAGGTCTCATTTGGGCGACTGGTGCGTCACCCTGCAAGTTCCACGCGTAACCATCGCTGAGTAACTCCACAATCCTCTGTTCACCCTGAAACGGTAACCCGCCGCCACGCTCCGGGTAACTGCCACGCCTTCGTACCAGTTCCTCCTGAGATGATCCAGAGCCATAGTCAATTATTTTGGTATAACTAGTGACCTCGAATCTTGGCCAATCATCGCTCAATCCGTAACTCTGCCCCACATTGGCAAACCAACCAGTACCAGAAAACTGGATGGTTTTAAGATTGGTCGCACCCATGGTTCTGGCGGCTGCCATCAGGACACTACGGGCATCCTGAGCAGCCCCACTTCCAGACGCTAATACTAAAATTGCAATAATGGAGAAATACTTTGGTGCCATCATCAATATCCTTAAAATAATTATCGTTGCAGTTCTATACCTGCTTTCCACACTCTCGAGATGTCTCGCGTTACTGTGATATCTTCAGTGGGATCTCCCCGCACAAGAACAAGATCTGCGCGAAAACCGGGTTGGATCCTACCTCTATCTGATAAACCGAAAGCCTCCGCAACATTGGAAGTGGCTGTACGCAGTGCCTCAGTGGGCGAGAGTCCCGCGTCTACAAACAGTTCCAATAGGCGGTGCAGGCTCGCACCATGAACGATGCGGGGGTTCCCAGTGAACGCGTCCGAACCCGCAAGTAATTGAACGCCTGCTCTGATAAGGCTGGTCGTGGCCTCATTTGCAATTATGGTGCTTATACCTGGCGGGGGTGTCGGCAGCTCTTTGGTGAGTTCCCTGTAGGCCAAATCAGACAGATAAGGAACAACACGCTCGTCCTGGAGTAAAGCCTGTGGCCCTAAACCCAACAGGCCGTCTATTGCAGTGAGTGTTGGCATAACGAACACGTCGCTTGATGCCAGAAGCTCTGCCAGTTCAGGCTGGGCGCCAGAATCGCGCCAGTGATGAACTAACCCGTCTACACCAGCGGAAATAGCGAGACGAACATCCCCTTGACTTTCAATATGGGCCAAAACCATTAGCCCCGCTTCATGCCCAGCATTCACCAAGGCACGCACCGTATCCTCGCCTAATGTCGGCATACCACTCCGTGCTGCCCTCACACCATTCATTACAATCTTCAGATAATCAACATTTTCCTGGCTTCTTTGTCTTACGAAATCGGCCGCCTCCTCTACTCCAGCCACCGTGGGAATCTCAATACCAAATTCCGTTCCATGCCCGCCTGGCGCTGTAGCTAATATTCCGGCGGACCGGAAATCGGCAACGTCAGCTCGAGTTGCTGCAGCTTCTCGTAAGGGAATCTCGTATGGTGGGAATGTCCCCATATCAAGCACGGTCGTGATTCCAAATCTTAACGACTCTTCTAGCTGACCAACTTCCTGCGTATGGGCATGGGCATCAATCAGGCCCGGAAGCAAAGTTTCGCCTGCCGCATTTATATGGGGTATATCCTCTGAGATCGAAAGGCTGCCAAGGGAAACAATACGGCCATCTCTTACCATCACATCCGTATTGGTGTAGAGCATTTTTCCATCGAATACGCGCGCATTCGTCACAACAAAAGACTGTGGAAACGCATCCCAAGAAACAACCAATAGGGAAAAAAACGTAACAACAAGAAACATATTATTCCCTATATACCCTCTAATGCACTGCTGCACGGCGTGCCTGCTCCACCTTCGTGCATTCAGACATTACACCTAGAAAATCTTGGTAGGCTTCCTGCCCGACTACAAACGGATGTTGGGCCCCTGTACCCCTAGTTTTGAGCAGGGATATCTTGTTTTGCATTTCATCGTAAAGGGGATGATTCTGTATTTCGACATCCACTTTCATATCCCAAGCATATTGGGAAAAATTCTCGATTGAATCTCTATACTGTTTCAAGCCCTCATTGGTAATCCGTGTCGGATTCAATATGGTGCCACCAAATAGTGCAGCCTTGTGAGTGGTTCCTCCGTCTTTCACGGGAAAAATCAAACCCAGCGAGCCCGGCGTGTGGCCCGGTATAAGAATCGTCATTACCTCCACACCGCCTAAACTGATTGAACCCCCGTCTATTGCTGCCAGGTCACGATCCGGGGCCGGAACAGACAAAGATCCCTCGACAGAGGCCCGCTCTAAAAGGTCCCAGTCCGGTACTCCCATAACGATTCGTGCTCCGTATTGCTCCTGAAGATAAGCTGCGCCACCAAAATGATCGGCGTGACCATGAGCAATAATCACGTACTCAATACGAGCTGGGTCCAAACCAAGACGCGCCATCCCTGGCATAAAAACCGCCTCGAAGTCATCAATATAACCAGAATCAATGAGGATAATCCCTTCAGGCGTGTCAATTGCGTACACCATAGTTCCCGTTCGGCCAATGGAATAAAGGTTATCAAAAATCTTCATCGGCTCAAGTACCGGATCGGTACTTTGATTCGGTGTCACTGCGCCTTTTGTGCAGAAATAATCAGCAGCAACTGCCCATTGTGAACCGGCTATTGTCTGCGCGCTGCGAATATGCTCGAGAACCTCCTCCGACTCCTGGGCATAAGCTGAAACAAAAACCACCACAGTGAACAAGCTGATCACAAAAATTGCTATTTTGTTTGTTTTCATACTCAGCTGCCTCAAAGTTCCCTGTGCACTATCTTCCCACCGACAATGGTCAGTACAGAGGAGAGATTAAGGATCTGCTCTTCTGGCACAGCAAGATAATCGTCACTCAAAACAACGAGATCAGCAAGCTTACCTACCTCGATGGAGCCGAGGACGTCCTCATCATGAGAAAACCAAGCGCTTCCACCCGTATAAAGTCTCAGGGCCTCAAGCCGGGTAATTTTTTGGTCAGCGTTGATTGGTTGCCCCAAGACATTCTTTCCGGTAACCATATAGTAAAGCGAATACCACGGATTCATAGGATGGCCAACCGTACTATCAGTGCCTGCACCCACTGGGATACCGCTGTCTACAATTAGCCGGAATGGTGGTCCGGTTCGGTTAGAGTTAGTGCTATAAAAACGTTGGTTTTGCACCGTAACACCGGCGCCCAGAGCTTTTAGCCTCTCAATGATCTCGGCGTTGATTTCGTGTACATGGGTTAGGGACCAATGCAGACCGGAGATAGGTGCAATGTCGTTGGCAGCCTCAAATGCCAAGATATGCGCAGCATTTTCTTCTGCGGTCCCCGAGTGCTCCTGCAGCAACCATCCTGTACGCGCTGCTAGGGAAGTTGCAGCATAAAAAGACGGGCTCATGGAATCATTCACCGTATGCTCTCCGAGCCCGGCCACCCTGAGCATGTCGTCTCCTAAGCCCATAAATGAATTCCTGACACGCTGCTCCACATCCGAATCACCAGATCCGTCTCCGACATCCAGATCCCAGCTCATAAACATCAGGCGAACCCGGACGGTCATCTCCTGTCGCTTCCACAATGCAAGCACGGGCTGGTAGTCTCTCTCCGGAACCAAGAGCTGAGCCCCGGGACGATTGGTACCTGCAGCGTCGATGACCATGGTAAGACCAAGGCTGTTCACATAACGCATCAGGTCGTGCGTATTCCTCTGGCGATCCCGGTCTGTTTGATGGCTCTTTAAGTAGTCGTAGGCAGCAATCGAAGCATCGCGAGTCTCAATCATGCCGTTTTCTCCCACGTCGATGCCCCCATCTTGCAATAAATGCCGTGCCAAAGTATTTGTCACCGCCGGCCCGTAAGCACGCAAATGGATATAGACAGGATGATCGGGGGCTGCAGCGTCCAGCTCATCAAGCGTTGGAAAACGATTTTCTGCAAACTGCACCGGGCTCCAGCCACCGACAGCAGTAATCCACTCTCCTGCGGGTAGATTAGTAGCTTTCTGCATGAGTGCAGCCTGAAGTCCGGCGATGGAACGAGCCGCTTCGATGGATCGCATGTCATGCCCAGGCCTAAGCCCTGCTCTTACAAAATGTACATGCGAATCAATCAGTCCCGGAATGACCATCCGTCCATTTAAGTCAATAATCTCGGTACCAGGAGGAATCTCGCCTACTTCATCACCTACAGCAGTAATGCGTCCACGATCCATCAACACATTGCCCATGAGGACATCATCTCCAATCATGGTCAAAATCCTGCCATTGACCAGCAAAAGACTTCCTGCCGCCTCTTCCGAAGTTTGCGCAAAACTCTGACAAACCGACCCAACCCAGAGGACAGAAAAGAAAACTAAACGAAATTGCCTCGACATAACCACTACCATCCGTTAATAACTGCTCGTATCAATAGTGTGTTGATTCTACGATGGCACGAATAACGATACGAGCTTAAGATGACACTGGGCACTTTTCAGCGTCGGGGTACCGCGCCATGGCAATCTCAAAATTGACTGCAGGAAAAACATTGCATAGTGCTTTATTGATCCGGGATACCTTTCAGGGTGTTGCTACCCTCACCCTCAATCAACCGGAAAAACGCAATGCTTTATCGGGCCGCATGATCAGCTTGCTACAGGAAGCTCTTGATGAACTTAACCAAGACAACACTGTTCGCGTCGTTGTGGTTCAGGGGTCCGGTCCAGCGTTTTGTTCCGGACATGACCTGACAGAAATCCGATCAGCTACTACTGAATCCCGCAAGCAACTGTTTAGGGACTGCAGCCAGATCATGGTATCTCTTGTGCGTCTCTCAAAGCCTGTAATCGCTAAAATCCACGGTCCAGCTACCGCGGCCGGCTGTCAGCTGGTTGCTTCCTGCGATCTTGCTGTTGCGTCATCTGGAGCACGCTTTGCAACCCCGGGGGTCAATATAGGTTTATGGTGTCATACACCGCAGGTCGCGGTCTCACGAAACGTTTCAACTAAACACGCCATGGAAATGCTTCTGACAGGTGAAATGATCGATGCCGAAATGGCACAACGCATTGGTCTCATCAACACGGTAGTCCCACAGAAAGAACTTGACGAAACCGTTCACAAGCTCGCAAAAAAAATTGCCGCAAAGTCTATGAAAACCGTGCAAGGAGGTAAGAAAAGTTTTTACAGTCAGGTTGGCCTAACACTGGAACAAGCATATGAGCAGGCAACCGAAACCATGAGCAAAAGTGCAGGCACAGATGAGTCTGCGGAAGGTATTTCTGCCTTTCTAGAAAAACGCGCGCCTCATTGGAATGAACCCCCGGTCGACTGAAGTAGGATCGCTCACTACTTTGCAATAAATATCTGTAACCTTTTTTTGAAAATTAACAGACCGTAGAAATCGGTCCTGAGAATAGAAATGGTTTTATCCAAACGAGAAGTATGGCTTTTGCTTGGAACCGAAACTATTTTTTTTGCTGCACTCGCCGCATGGGCCTTATGGTGGCTAGATCGCCTTCTGGAACCAACTGCGATCATAGGCG
>Ga0315336_1001187_pt1 | contig 54793 bp, 48 predicted proteins | sample ASW5metaG_FD_204512 | JGI IMG/M metagenome (GOLD analysis project Ga0315336, IMG submission 204512) | Ammonia-oxidizing marine archaeal communities from Monterey Bay, California, United States - ASW #5 | ecosystem: Environmental > Aquatic > Marine > Intertidal zone | place: USA: California...
TCAATGTTTCGGGGCCACCTTGAACGCCGGCGGCGCTGGTGTGACCTATTGCCGCCGTTCCGCCAGCTCCGGTAACATGGGCTGGATTGCTGGCACCAGGCAGAGCCATCGCGGCGCCTGCTGGGCCTGCCAATGCCGGCGTCGCACCGCCAGCGGCCAATGCACGGTTTAAAAGCGGGCGAACAACTAAAAGTAACGCCAACAGGGCAACAATCACGAGAACACCCATCTCTCCCATTTTGAACAGATCGGCTTTGGTGAGGCCCATGAATATTTCGTCAGTTACAGGTTCTTCATCGGAGAAATCTTCAATCTTTTGTGCGAACTGCATATTGACAACTTCAACAACGTCGCCCCGTTCCTCATCATATCCAATGGCCGATTTAACCAAACGGTCCACCTGCAAAAGGGCATTTTCTTCCAAGGCGGTGTATGAGGACTTGCCGTCGGTACCGACCTCGGAAAGTCCGTTGACCAGAACGGCAACTGTCAAGCGACGGACGAGGCCTGACTCTCTGACTTCTGTTGTGATGGTTTTTGAAATTTCATAATTTACGGTTTCTTCTGTCCGCGAGGCTGCACTTTCAGAGTTGCTGCCATCTCCCGCATCGGCTTCGGCTTCTGGCAGATTATTAGCAACTGTTACTGCCTGATCCCCTGCGAGACCCTCATTGGAGGAACTTGTCTCCTCAACCAGTTGTGTCGAGCGGACAACCTGGCTATCGGGGTCGTAAGACTCAGAGTGAACAGTCCGTTGGTCGTAGTCCATAATGGCGCTTACTTCGGCGCGGACATTTCCAATGCCCAGTGTTTTCTCCAAAAGCGTTTCGATTTGCTCTTTCAGCCGTGTTTCATAGGTAATCCGCATAAAATCGGTTTGGCTGCTGCCGCCTGTACCGGGGGCATCTTTACCGTCGCCACGGGCAAGCAGATTTCCGTTTTCATCTACGATTGAAATATGAGCAGGTGTTAGTGAAGGAACAGCGGCCGCGGCAAGATGCTGGATTGCAGACACTTGATCATCAGTCAGTCGACCACGCCCCTTTAGTTTAAGAACGATGGAGGCACTGGCTTCACGTTTATCGCGACTAAAGACTTCGCGTTTTGGCAGAACAAGGTGAACGCGAGCTGCAGATACATTATTTAAAGCGCGGATAGTTCGCGCAAGTTCACCTTCAAGTGCTCTGATAAAATTAACGTTCTGGACGAAACTGGTGGTTCCAAATGTGTCAGAGCTGTCAAATATTTCGTAACCCACGGAGCCGCCGTTAGGTAGGCCGACTTCGGCCATTCCAAGGCGCATGCGTGCAACCTGATCTTGCGGGATTAAGATATCGCGTCCGTCATTCTTGATTTGAAACGGAATTTTATCGGCTTCCAATCTGCTTACGATGGAGGATGAATCTGCGGGATCAAGCCCGCCATATAGAAGAGCATAATCCGGCGTCGTAATTCTGTTCGCCATTAGCATGATGAGGCCAATCAATCCGACGGCGACAACGCCGAGGATGATAATTCTTACTGATCCCAAACTTTGAAGAAGTTGACTTATTCCGTTCACGTCGAGCATCCAATGGTTATGTAAAATACGCGTAAAATGTTATTTCTATGAAAGAAAATACGCGGACTAGATAAACAAGAAGTTAACGTGCGGCAAAAATTGCCCAGTAAAGGGAATTTTTTTCCTAGTAGAATATTAAGTTACTTAAGGATCGATTCAGGATGGTATCAGCAGGTTGCCCTCTAAAAGTACGAAATGGTCTCTCCTTAAAGCGATCAACAATAAAAAAACCCGGCACTTTTAAAGAGCCGGGTTCGTAAAAATTATTTAACAAATATATTTAATCAATCATCATCCAGCATAACTTCGCCGGGACGATACTCTTGTGTCCGCGTTGTACGCAGTCCGGGTAGGCCGTGTCGATCAATGGCCTTTTGCCAGGATAAGAATTCCTCGACAGAGAGTGTATAGCGTCTGCAGGCGTCGTCGAGGCTTATCAATCCACCTCTTACGGCAGCTACTACCTCTGCCTTACGCCTGATAACCCATCTCTTCGTGTTGGAAGGTGGCAGATCATGAATAGTCATGGGCTGGCCGTCCAAGCCGATAATCCGGTTTACTTTGCGGTCTATATGCGACTGCATTTGCATTTTACCTCGTTATAACATTTTGTCTTCATTACGGATATTAGCCGCATCGTTTTAACAAACCGCTAACTTGGTTGGTTAATTTTGTCTTCATGGCGAAAGAGGAAATTCTGCCATGAAGACAAAAGAAACTAGGTTAGGAGACCTATCGTTTCAGACGAATGAGTTCTTCCAGCATTTCATCTGCTGTTGTGATAATTTTACCGGCAGCAGAATAAGACCGCTGGGTAATGATCATGCGGGTAAACTCTTCTGCAATATCAACGGTCGACGCTTCTGTCGCAGATGAGATTATTTTACCGGCGCCACCCATTGTTGCTTCACGTAATGTGAAGGTTCCAGAGTCAGGCGTTTCGTCGTAGGAATTACCATCCTGATTTCGCATGCCGTTCGGATTGGCAAAGGTTGCCACCGGGATTTTATAGATCTCTTTCGACGTACCATTGTCAAATTTGGCAATTACAGTTCCTTCTTCATTGATGAAAACGGAATTGAAGGCACCGAAAAGGGCGCCGTTTACGTCCGAAGACACCAACTCCGAGTTTGAAGCGAATTGCGTAAAGCCATCTGACTGACCGTCTGTGCCAAAATTCAGTGTAACAACTTGCGGTGTATCGATGCCTAGGGAAGCTGCCCAGGGAATCGTAACCGTGTTGCTTAATGTGGAACCAGCCAGGTCAAGGGTACCGTCCGAATTGAACGCGGCAATCTGGGACGCGAGAACGTCTTCATTGCCATCACCATCTGTATCGGCAGTGATTTCGACCGTCCATTCATTTGGCGTACCGCCAGAACCGGTTCTCAAGAAATTAAACGTGATCGCATGAGCTGACCCCATACTATCATATACCTGGAAGGACCGGACGAAATGCGGTGTTGTTGTTCCGTTCGCCATATTACCGGCAACATAACCTGCGCCAAAGGTCGCTTGATCTGAGGACAGGTTTGCTTTCAGGTTAATGGTAGAAGTCGCTTCTGCGTTTCCTGTCAGCCCGGTGATATTGACCGGGCTCAACGCCGCCAGGTCTGACTGGTTCGCTGGAATATTACCATTAGGGTCAATTTCCCAACCTTGCAGGTAATAGCCCTGTGCATTGCGTAGGAGGCCGTTTGCATCGGGCTCGAACGTGCCCGCGCGTGTATAGGTATAATTGCCACCCGTTACGGCTGGATCGGGAACAGTGTTCACGACAAAGAAACCGTCGCCAGCAACCGCCATATGGGTTGTTGAGTCGGAAGCTGTGATTAGGCCCTGTTGATCGACCTGTGCGCGTGGATGCACCAAGACACCACCGGCGGAGTAGGAGGTGTCCGTGGCGCTTTCTGTAACCAATGTGGAAAAGATTGCATTGGTTCCTTTATAACCGACGGTATTCGTATTCGAGATATTGTCGGATATCATGGCCATCGCGGTTGATTGCGCGGCCAGTCCGGATACACCGGAAAACATTGCTGCTGTTAAACTCATTTTCTTACTCCTTATATAGCGCCTGCCTCAATTGAGGTAAAAGCGTATTCGTTTTCCGCAGCTAGGCGGCTGGATTACTATTGTTTGGGACACTGACGGTCGTTATTTGATCAAGGGTGAGATAAACACCGCCGACTTTCAGAACTGGGTTACCGTTTACGGTTTCCATACTCTCGGCTTGACCTTCGAAGTTGTAGGAGACGTCGACGCTATTGCCACCGGCAGATTCCGCTTTGACGACGAGATAGTATTGTCCTTCACCTGCGGTAGTTCCGTTGGTCTGTTCACCGTCCCAGGAAAAGACTTGCGCGCCAGCAGACGCGCCGCTGGATTCTTCTGAATAAACTTTCGTGCCATTCACATCGTAGATTTCGTATTCAACACTAGCGGCACCGCTACCAAGATCGATGTTCCAGGAGGCGCCGGTACTCTCAAGGGCCGCAACGTTCAGATAAGAGCCAACTGTCTTACCAAGATAGTTAATCATGGCAGAAGCAGTCCCATTCTGCTGATTAAGCTGTTGCAGCTGCAGCAGCGCTTCCAGGTTCTGGTTTGTCGCGATGTTTTGTTCGACGTTGGTGAAATTTACCAATTGGTTGGTAAATTCATTCGAATCCGTAGGGTTGAGAGGATCTTGGTTCGTCAATTGCGTTGTCAGCAATGTGAGAAAATCATCAAAATTATTGGCGAGATTTGTCGCTGCCGTACCCGCGGCACTATTAACAAGCCCCAATCCGGCGTTTACTTCTGCTATCGTCATCTGCCTGTCCTCATGTCATAAAATCGTCTTTTCATGGGTTTCACCTAGACCTGAATATCCAAATTACCGTCGACAATGCCGTCAGCCGCCATTCGCGACGGAGTAATTTGCGGAAGATCATCATTTTCCATTAGCTGCGATAAAGATGGGTCACCACCGGCGAAGCCCATCGGCTCTTCCTGGCCGTCTTTGCTCAAACCGAAATTCAAGCTCCCTGACCCTGTTTCGAAGCCGGCATCCTGTAGTGCTTTTTCAAGGCTGCGGGAATCTCGCTGTAGTAAATCCAAAGTTTCCTGTTTATCCACGGCGATGGCGGCAATGACGCGCCCATCCTGCCCAATTTCCAATTTCACGTCGACACGACCCAATTCAGAAGGGTGAAGGCTGATCTTGATCCGATCAGTACCTTCCTTGAGAGCGTTGCTAATTTGTAGCGAGACTTGCTCGGCGGCTGGTGTCTGTCCGGCAACTCGGGCAGCATTGCCGGCCTGGCTAGTGGAGTTGATTGCTGTCGCTTCAACACCTTGTACTGCTGCAGCCGCCGGCGGAGGGGCGAGGCTTTGTGTCATATCGCCGGAGGCCGCCTGAGCCTGTGCCGTAACAGATACGCTTTGCCCAAACGGAATATCCGAATTGACGGCAGCGGCCTGGATAGTCATGCCAATGGATGAAGGGGTTGTGTCAGCGGTTGCGGCTGTCACCAGATTTGTACTGGAGGCCAGAGTTGCCTGAAAAGATTTTGCAGGCGACTTCGCCGCGATCGAAATTTTTCCTTTTCCATCCTGTAGCAGTTCAGCAACTTTAGACGACAGTATATCTTTTTCAGACATTCTATTCGTCGCTTCAGTTCGGATTTTTTCCAATGCGTCTGTTGGCGCGGGTTTAACCGTCGCAACATTTTCAGGCGCCGTGGCTGGCGTTAACTTTTTACCGTTTGCAGAAGGTTCGGTCCTTTTTTCCGGTGTCGTTGCCTGGGCAATGACAGGGGCGACGACGTGATTAGTCACTTGTTTGGTTACCTGAGTGATCGCGTTATCTTTAGCCGGCGTCGTCACCGGTGATTTCTGGGCCGCAACCGGTGCCTGCGGATCATTTTCGGCGCTAGCACCTTCCGTCGTTGGTAGTGCGGTAACAGGAGCGGTACGGGCTGGAACGATCGCAGGATTAACAGTTGTTTCCGCTGGGCTGACTGCGGGATTTACCTGTGGGGTTGCCACCGGTGCGATTGGTGCGGGCGGTTTGCCCGGAGCAGCGACTATAGAAGGGTCCTTAACAGGGCCTTCAATTGTTGTCTCTGGCTTTGCGGGCTGGTCGCCAGCCCGAGTTGGCTCGGATTTTACAGCAAGAGCCTTTACATTATCGGAAGCAGGGTTTTCGTTTTCCGCAACGGGTTCCGCGGTCGATGAGTGATGTGTCCGGTCAGGCGCGGCAGCCGGTTTCATAGGCGCTTCATGCGGCGCCGTCTGATCTTCCAGATAATTTGAAAAATCATCATAATCTTCGTCCCGTACGTCCGGACTGTGCCGGTTGGCGGTAGAAGTCGCTCCAATTATTTGCCCAACATCCATTATATAAACTCTTCTTTTCTCGCATCTGTGCCTAAAGGTGGCTCGCCCTTTACTAAGCAAACTCCGGGCCAGTTTCGAAAACTAAATTAATACCAATAAAAACAACGGATTAATGGTTTCTGAAAACCGATGGTGCGGGTAAAAAATTTCCTGTTCGGCAAGATGTTCCGACATGGATAGTCATTTTTTCCGCGATAATTTTATGGGACCGTCGCCGTGCCGATGAGCCGCCTATTTCACACCTCCCCTATATAGAAGTGTCGTTTTTGGCCCGGCAGTATCGTATCGGCAGGCTCTGACAGCATAAGTTGGCATTGATATTGCTTATTAGAGGGGGGAAGGGCCTGCAAAAGGGCCGATTATAAGTGCCATAAAAGCCGATAAAAATGATGAAAAATGAAACAGAACAACGAGTTAGATATTTTTTGGTGGACAAATGTCCTACCCAGAAAAAGAAACTGGAGCAGGTAGTAATTACCATGTGTGGGTTGAAGTTGCCGTTGTTCGGTGGAATTTTCGTGGCAGTTGAAGGGTAAATGATATGAGCTTGAATGCCATTTTAAATGCGGGCGTGACAGGGATGCTGAGCCACCAGGCCGCTCTCAATGTGACGGCAAATAACGTTGCCAATGTTCAGACAGAAGGATATGCCCGCAAAGTTGTGGATTACGGTGCGATCGTCGTTGACGGCATCGGAGCTGGCGTAGAAATCTCGGAAGTGCGCCGGGTAACTGACGAATTTATTGCAAAAGAGCTTCGTCTGGCGACCGCAGGATCCGAGCAGTATAAAGCCATGGCGGAAATACATTCACAATTGCAATCCCTGCTCGGTGATCCGGCCGATAATAAATCTCTGACTGGTAAACTGGATAGTGTGAATGCTGCGTTCGCAGCGTTATCTGTCGATCCCACAAGCTCCATATCCCGTTCAGCAGCGCTGTCACAAATCGAGAGTTTTGGCATTGAGTCGAACCGCTTACTGACACAAGTACAAGAGCTGCGCAAAGAAGCAGACTCGCATATTGCCGAAGAAGTCGAGGTCGTGAACCAGGCAATTTTAAGAATTTACGAGCTGAACCTGGAAATCAAATCGGCGACTCTGAGTGGTCAGCCCGTGGGAGAACTCCTGGATCAGCGCGACAAGGCGTTGACGGATATCTCCAAAATTATGGATGTCAAAACCTATCCGACGAATGATGGCGCCATTGCTGTCGTAACCGAAGCGGGTCAGCAGCTTCTTGATTTTCAACCGCGGCAGCTGGTTTATAACTCCGCGGCAATCGTGACCGCAGAGACGCAGTTCGACCAGGTCTCCATAAATGTCTATGACGTGACAACTAAAACAGTCGCGGCGACCGGTCAGCCTCTTGATCCGGAATTGCAAAGTGGTTCCATGCGCGGCTGGCTTGATATGCGTAATATTGAACTTCCAAATATTGCAGCTCAAATAGGGTCTCTGGCCTCCGGCGTTGCTGAACAGTTTAATGCCGTCCATAACGCTAATATTTCCGTGCCACCGCCGGCCAGCCTGACCGGCCGGAGTTCCGGCGTTGTCGCCGGTGATGCGCACGGTTTTACGGGGCAGGCAACTTTCTACAGCTTCGATGCGACCAACAATATTCAATCTGCTTACACTGTCGATTTCGACAATCCAGGTACAACAACCATGGCCAACGTGCTGGCTGAGGTTAATGGTGCCCTTGGTGCCGGAACCCTGGCACTCACAAACGGCGTGCTGACGATGACCGCGCAAGGCGGCGCAGCAGGTGTCGGTATCGCCCAGGATGCAGTCAGCCCGTCTGCGCGCGGCGGCCGCGGCTTCTCACATTTCTTTGGTATGAACAACTTGATTGAAGCCAAAATCGATACTTCGTTCGATACAGGCTTGAGTACGACCGATGCGCACGGGTTTACGGGCGTCTCCGAGCTTGTTTTCAGGGGGCCGGATGGGCAGGAGCCCATATCGGTAACAGTAAATTTCGGGGCTATCGGCGGCACCATGGGGGACGTTGTAACAGCCTTGAATGCTGGCCTTTCGCCTTATACTACAGCATCTCTTGATGCAGATGGTGGGCTCAAGTTTTCCAATGGATCTGGTTTTGATACCTATTCCATAAATGTCGTCTCGGATAGTACAGACCGCGCTGGAACGGGGACAAGTTTCCCGGATATGTTTGGCGTCGGGGTCAGATATCCCAGTGATGCGGGACTTGAGTTTGGCGTTATGACAAGTATTGCGGCTGATCCAGAAATGCTGGCGCTGGCAAGAATTGATCCGACAGGCACGCCGGCGCTGACGCTTGCGGATAACCGAGGTGCATTGGCGCTTCAGGACCTGGCGACAACGGCCATGACTTTCGATACCGTCGGTGATCTGGTCGGATCGACCGTAACGTCGGCGGATTTTGCCGCTCAAATCCTCGCCAAAGCCGGTCTGGATGCTGCACGGGCTGACAGTTTGCAATCCGACAGGGCGGCGCTGTCCGGGGCTTTGAACAGCCGGATGCAGGAAGTATCCGGTGTCAATATGGATGAAGAGCTGGCCAACCTTATTATTTACCAGAACGCCTACAACGCTTCTGCGCGACTTATCACGACGGCGCGCGAAATGTATGACGTTTTGCTGACCATGGTTTAGGAGAAATAAAATGACCCGAATTTCAACTGCACAGCAAAGCCAGATGCGCATCACCGACATGATGGCCAGTCAGAAACAGGTGGCTGACGCGCAACGCCAGGTAACAACCGGCCATGCCGCCGAATTTTATAAAGATATCCATATGGATGTTACAAGCCTCGCCGGCGCAAAATCTCTGATGGCGAGACTGGACCAGCATGAGGCCAATAACGGTCTGATCCTTAATCGCCTGTCCAGTTATGACCAGGCCATGGCCGGTATTGAAAGCTCGGGAAGTGATATGAAAGGCGCCGTTATGTCGGCCATCAATACGGCGTCGACGCAGGGACTTTATGCAACCATAGAAGGGGCATTCGATAACGTTCTGAACTTCCTCAATAGTCAGAATACGGAAGGTTATCTGTTCGCCGGAACCAATCGCGATGTCCCCCCGGTAAGTATTACGTCCATCAATGATCTGCTTGTTGCCGCCGAGCCACCCACCGATATTTTCCAGAATAACGACCTTAAATCGGCCGTCAGGATAGATGAGAATAGGACCCTGGAAGTCGGTGTCCTCGCCGAGGAACTGGGAATTGAAATCATGACGGCTTTTCAACGGATGGCCATGTGGCAGAATGGTATCGTACCAACGACGGCTCCAGTACCAGCTGGTCCTTCAGGAAATTTCGCAACGCCTCTCACGTCGGAAGATCAGGATTTCCTGATCGGGGAAATAGCCAATATCGAACAGCTTGTTGATAATATAAGCTCATTTCGGGGGGACAATGGTTTGAATCAAAAAACCATAGAGGAAGCCCAGGAAGTTCTCTCGTTGCAGATTAATCAGGCGAAGGGGTTGATCAGTACTATTGAAGATGTTGATTCTGCGGAAGCCATCACTAACCTGAACCAGAAGAACTTTGCACTTGAGGCCTCGTATAATGTGTTGAGTCAGATTAACCGGTTGAGCCTGCTCAACTTCATCTAGGTTCTTGGCTCCAGGGCAGACCCCACAGGTCAATCCATATTTACATGCCTTTCGGTGAATTTTGCCGAATAACTTGCATATTCACTTGCGGCGCCTATATTGCGCGCCATGAATTCATTAGGTTTTGATACAGCACCTGAAGATACCCGCATCGTTGTCGCCATGTCTGGCGGCGTCGATAGTTCGGTGACGGCTGCGCTGTTGAAAGATCAGGGATATGATGTTGTTGGCATAACTTTGCAGCTTTATGACCATGGCGTGGCAGTGCAGAAAAAAGGGGCCTGTTGCGCCGGGCAAGATATTCATGATGCCCGCCGTGTCGCCGAAGCCATCGGAATTCCGCATTATGTTCTGGACTACGAAAATCGATTTCAGGACAGCGTCATGGAGGAATTTGCCGACAGCTACCTGCGCGGTGAAACACCAGTTCCTTGCGTTCGCTGTAACCAAACCGTAAAGTTTCGCGACCTGCTAGAGACATCACAAGATCTCGGGGCGGTGGCGCTGGCCACTGGCCACTATATCCGGCGCGATGACCTCAACGGATCGGCCCGCCTGTATCGGGGCCGGAACGCAGTCAAGGACCAGAGTTATTTCCTGTTTGCGACAACCCAGGATCAGGCGGACTATTTGCGTTTCCCACTCGGCGATTTAACGAAAGAGCAAACGCGGGCGCTGGCCGAGAAATATAATCTGGACGTTGCTGCGAAGCCGGAAAGTCAGGATATCTGTTTCGTGCCGAACGGAAATTATGCGCAAGTTATCGAACGGATGCGCCCCGGTGCGGGTGTTGCTGGCGATATTGTTGATTTACAGGGCCAGGTTCTGGGTCGCCATACGGGCATTATCAACTACACGGTCGGTCAACGCCGCGGTCTGGGAGTGGCGACGGGAAGTCCGCTTTATGTGACGCGCATAGACCCGGATCAAAACCGGGTGATTGTCGGCCCGGCAGATGCCTTGCTGGTGTCGAAACTGACGTTGCGTGATATGAACTGGATCGGGGATCTGCCGCTTGATATTGATGGGACAGATGTCCTGGTCAAAGTTCGCTCGACCCAGACGCCCATGAAGGCAACTGTTTACGGGGCGCAAAAAGGCTGGGCGGAAGTGCATCTGGAAAATCCAGAAGGCGGCGTCTCGCCGGGGCAAGCCTGTGTCATGTATGAAGAAGACCGCTTGCTGGGTGGCGGCTGGATTGCCGGAACCGAAGCGCCCATAACAATTGCAGCAGATACAGCGCTGCAGGCGTAAATATTCTTATTTCCTCGCTTGACAGCGCTGCGGAAAAACCCTAAAAACCGGGCTTCGAAACGCCCCCTTGCGTGTATTTTGTTGGTGAGGTGGGCGCCTCGCGGCTCCTTAGCTCAGTCGGTTAGAGCAATGGAATCATAATCCATGTGTCCCCAGTTCGAGTCTGGGAGGAGCCACCACTACCCCCGCGACAATAGGCGATTAGATCGCCTTCTTTCAAGCCCCATCAATAATCCTTTTTCTTGGCGCGAGCCAGTACGCATTTCGATGCGCTAAATCAGAACTCATGCCTCGTGATTGTCCGTATTCAGCCGGTAATTGGACATTTCGTTACATTGTAAAGCTTCAAATATCCCGCTTTTGTTCCCATATAAGTATCACATATAGAGTGCATCAAAAAAGAGAATTGTGTGCGTCACCTTCTGGAGCCGTACGTCAACGTATAAACCTTAAACGAGCTTTTGGGGGATTGCCTGTTTAGGATTTTTGGAGAAAAGCGTGGACAATAGAGTTTGGTTTTTCAGTGCCGCCATTGGTTTTTCAATGGCGGTTTTGCCGTCCCTTGGGTTGGCGCAAAGTTCGGCAAACCCCAGTCGAATTGACGAGCGGGTTCGGCCGAGACCGGAAGCGCCGACATTACAGGCGCCGCTGGAACTCCCGGCTGTGCCCGAAACGCGGCCGGAGGGCGGCGCGGATCTGCAGAAGTTCGAAATTGAGGGAGTTATATTTGACGGGTCGAAAACCTTGCCGGATGCACAGCTGCAGGACGTCGCCAAACCGTATCTTGACCGCCAGATAACGCTGCAGGATGTCTATGATTTGGCGGACAAAGTTACGGCTCTGTACCGGGCCAGGGGTTATGTTTTGTCACGGGCGATTGTGCCTGCCCAGCAGATCAATAATGGGTTTTTGAAAATTACGATCGTCGAAGGATATATCGATAAGGTTGATATACAAGGGGACGCAGGTGGTGCGCACCGGTTGCTGGAGGAGCAGGCGCAACGCATCAAGGAAACCCGTCCGCTTACGGCAGAGATACTGGAGCGCGAACTGTTGCTTGCAGGGGATCTTGCCGGCTTGACAGTGCGCAGTGTGCTGACACCGTCGGAAACCGAGATTGGTGCGGCGGATTTGACGCTGATTGTCGAGGCGAAACCCGTGGACGTCTACTTGGCGGCGGATAATTACAGCAGCCGCTACCTTGGACGTGAAGAATTTATTGGTCAGCTCTATGCCAACGACCTGTTCGATTTGGCGGGGCAAGTTGGCGTAACCGCCGTGGTGACACCGGATTCCGGGCCCGAAATGGCCTATGGCGCCTTAAGCTATGAGGTGCCCTTATCTGCGGATGGCTTGTCGCTGTTTTCCTCATATAGTTATTCCCGAACCCGACCGGGGGAAGAGCTGAAAGACATCGACACCAAAGGGAAGGCCGAGGCTTTGCGGATTGAAGTATCCTATCCTTTCTTGCGGGCCCGGGATTTCAACTTTACCGGAACTGTAGGGATGTATGGCGGCAATGTCTCGTCAGAGAACGAGGTTTTGCAGCCGGCATTTGATGACAAGATACGACATACATATGTCCGGTTGTTTGTAAACGGGCTGGATGATCAAGGCGGTTATAACACCGCCTCTGTCTCCTATTATCGCGGCGTGTCCTGGTTTGGCGCGTCGAAAAATGGGGATGCAAACCTTTCCCGTGCAGATGCGGACAGCGACTATCAGATCCTGAATTTTGAGGCATCTCGGTGGCAGCCTTTGGTCGGTAATTTCAGTCTTTTACTAGCCGCAGCGGGACAGACTTCCTTCAATGAGACGTTACTGTCATCTGAAGAGTGGAGCATCGGCGGCAGCTATTTTAGCCGAGCTTTCGATCCATCGGAGATATCCGGTGAAAAAGGTCTGGCGGGCAGTATTGAACTCCAATACACACCGCCGGAACAGGTTCCCTGGATGTCCAACTTTCAGTTTTTCGGATTTTATGAGGGCGGCATTGTTGCCCAGACCGAGACGCTGCCAGGAGAGGAAAAAACGGAATCAATCCTTTCTCTCGGCGTCGGGTTTCGAACAACTATCAATAACCGGGTGGATGCCGAAATGTTTGTCGCACAACCGTTTAGCCGCAACGTTAATGCGGAAGGCGATCGCAATACCCGATTATTTTTTTCAGTCAGTACTTCTTTTTGAATTTTTTAAAAGTTCGAGCAGCCCCTTTACGTCAGGAAATAAAATGAAGACAAAATTTAGAAACAGCATTTTAAGCTCCCTACGAGGCTCAACAATTCTGACACAGTCCGTGACAACCGCCAGTATGCTGGCCGTCGCGTTTGGCAGTACCAGCGCCATGGCGCTCGATATGAATGCCTTGCCGACGGATGGAACGGTGACAGGTGGCGCCGTAACTTTTAGCCAAAGCGGGGCGAAACTTAACGTAAACCAGACCTCCAATAGAGCCGTGATCGATTGGCGCAGTTTTGATATTGGTGAAAAGGCACATGTCAATTTTGATCAGCCGAATGCCGCCTCGATTGCAGTCAATCGCGTATCGGCGTCAACCAATGCGTCACAGATAAACGGAAAGCTGACGGCAAATGGTCAGATCTGGATCCTAAATGCAAATGGCGTGATGTTTGGTCGCACCGCAAAAATCGACGTCGCCGGCTTGGTTGCCTCGACGGCGAAAATCGATGCCAGAAAATTCATGGCGGGCGATAACAGGCTGGTTCTCTCCAAGGGCGGTAGTGGCGCGGTCGTCAATGAAGGACAGATCACCATTAAGGAAGGTGGATTAGCCGCCTTTGTCGCGCCGCATGTCCGAAATAACGGGTTTATTCTTGCCAGCCTGGGCAAAGTTACACTGGCCGCTGGCGAAACTTTTACGCTGGATCTCGCGGGCGACCAGCTTGTGGAAATCGGACTTGGGGCAGATACGGCGAAAGCCGAGCAATTAGGCGAAATCATCGCCGCCGGTGGAATAATTGAAATATCTGCCAAGGCCGCAGGTGATCTTGTGGACTCGGTCATTAATCTTGAGGGCATGACAAGTGCGGCATCGGCAACAGTTGTCGGCGGTAAGATTATTCTGGGCGGCGATCAGGTGGCAATTGCCGGGACCCTGGATGCATCCGGTGCAGAGGGTGGCGGCGAAATATTGGTATCCGGTGACAAGGTAACCACCGCAGCAACAGCGAGTATCAAAGTTGATGCCGGGGAAGCCGGTGACGGCGGTACTTTCATCGCCTACGCCGATGAGCTCGGACAATATTCAGGTCGCTATTCGGCGCAAGGCGGTGAGAAGAGCGGTAATGGCGGGTTTATTGAGACCTCCGGCAAGGCGGTTAAAATCGCTGATGATATTCGGGTGAATACACTCGCTGTGGCTGGCGAAACAGGAAGCTGGACCATTGATCCGGATGATTTGACCGTGATTGAAACCGGCGGAGATGGGTCATCAACAATTGGTGCAGATACCATTGTCAGCAATCTGGAGGCGTCGGATCTTGTCCTGCAGGCGAATGAGAGCATTACTGTGGACGCGGAGATCGATAGCTCCGGCCAGACCAACAGCAATACGTTGTCGCTGAACGATGAAAATAGGGACGGTGTGCTGACCGTCAACCTGAATGCGGATATCAATCTCGGCTCGAAACAATCACTTGAAGGCGAGGCCAGCACCGTCAATATAACCGATGGCGCGGATATTCAGGATGGTGTTGATACCGCGGTTGCCAATGCGCAAATCAACGTTGCCTCGGGAACCTACAGCGAGTTTTCGACGCGGTCGAATGGACCGGAAGATGTCACCATTACCGGGAGTGACGGCGCGACGATTATGCGCGAAGCCTCTGGGGATATTCAGAAAGTTGTCTGGTTGCGGGCGGACGGGACAACGCTGACCGGATTTGATATTGACGGTGGCGGCCAGCATGTTGGGGTCGCCGTTGTCGGTGAGGGGATTACCGTCTCTAACAACAAGATTGATGATGTCCTGACGGGAATCCAGACACAGACGGCGATTGTCGAGGGAAACAATGTGTTTTCCGGGAATACCATTACCAATGCGGTCGTCGGTATCAGCCTGCAAAATAACTCGAACATCGTGACTGGGAATATAATTAGCGTTGGTACCAAAGACATTGTTGTGAACAACAATTTCCTTGATGTGCCGGTGGAAGCGTTCGGTATTGGCTCGTCCAAGAATACCTTTACGGACAATGACGTGACGATTGGCGATGAGGGCGTCGTGATCAAGGTTTACACGACGGCCGATTATGCTGCGCTGCCGGGGGGCATTGTTGATCTCCTCGATTTCATCGACACCAACACCTTGAATAAAAGTGTCTATATAACGGACGGCACGGATGTCATCGTCCAGACGATTTTCGCGAATATTGTGGATGCAATCGATGTTGCCTCTTCTGGCAATACTGTCAATGTTGGAAGCGGGACATATAGTTTATCGTCAACGCTTGGCGTGTCGAAGAGCCTCACTTTGATGGGCGCTGGCGAAGATAGCACAATATTGGATGGATCGGCGATTTCCGGTTACGGGATTTCCGTTTCCGCAAATGACGTCAGTTTGAGCGATTTTACGTTGTACGGCCCGGCGGTGGACGTGGCGACCAGCTATGGCATCAAGGTCAGTCCCGGCGGAGGAGCCTCCAGTCGATTGACGAATTTTATGATTACAAACGTGACCGTTCGCGGATCCGGGCGGGCGGAGCTGGATTTGAATGGCGTCAAGGGCGCACAAATTACCAATGTCACGGCGGATGGTCGATCCTTGGCCGATGAAACAGTTCTGACAAACGGGGCGGGTATTCAGCTGACGGATACGGCTGATGTCACCATTTCTGGCTCTACGACATTGGGGAATGCCTGGGGCGGTGTCGCCCTTTATCAGGCGAACAATTATTATGATCAGCAAACGAGCAATATAAATATTGATGCGGACGATAATGATTTTCAGGAGGCAAATGGCCTCTATTCACAGGACGGTTCGGATAGTAATGATTTCGGGATCTTAAACCTGAGCAACTACGACTATGCGGTTTACAACAGTGACTTCCGCGACATCTATGGTGATAGCGATCAGTTTACCTTCTATCAAATCAGACAGCAGGCCGCTGTTGATTATGCGATCTCGCTGGGCAGCACGGACTCTAGCCTTATTCGCGGTTGGAACGGCACAACAAGCACCAATGCTTACACAGTGGGAACCGCATCAGACGGCACAGCGATGAGTATTGCCACAGCCCTCAATTCGGCTGAGTCCGGAAGCAGCATCGAGGTTATGGCCGGGTTGTATGCAGAGGACGTCGTCGATAACAAGATACTTGTCTTTGCCTTTGAAGGCGCCACCGTAAACGGGTTGACACTTAATACATCCGGTTCATCCCTTCAGGGCGACGTTACAAGTTCCGGCAACGGAATAAAGTTTGAAACAGCGGTTGTTCTAGATGGCGACACAAGCCTGACAGCCGGCACCGCCGGTATTGCCGTCCAGAGCATTGACGGAAGCGTCGCCGGAGAACAGGCCTTGAGCATGAGCACGACGGGCGACCTCTCCATGGGCGCATTGGGATTGACCACCCGATTGGGCACGGTGACGGCTGCAGGGGCGACAGTTAGTCTTGAAGGGAGTCAGTATTCTGCAAATAATCTCAGTTATTCGGGACCCGTGACCCTAAAACAGGCAAATACGAAATTCAACACGACGCAGTCTGATGGCTCAGCCGGTGATATTACTTTCGAGGGCAATATTTTCGGAAGTGAAAATGGCGCGCAAAATGTGGCGTTCGTTGCCGGCTTCGGAACCGGCGACGCAAGTGCCAACGGTTCCGTTTCCCTTCAGAACGCGGGAACGGAAGCATTGCAACTCGGGTCCATGACCGTGACCGCCAATAACTTCGAAGCCGCGACAGTTTATCTGGAAGGTTCCTTTACGGCGGTTCAAACGGGCGATCAGACATTTACGCAACAGACTTTGAACGTGCTAGGTGATGTGTCCAGCGAAATAGGTGGAACGTTCGCAGGTCCCGTAATTTCAGAGAGTGCGGTAAAAATCACAGCAGGGGAAGATATCGAAAGCGATATTAAAGCACAATCTGTAAATGCCACTGCGACAAATGGTTCCGTAAATGGCTCAGTTGAGGCGACGGATGGGACCGCGACTGTTGAGGCCGCGACAAAAATCACGGGTGAAATAAAAGGAACAAATGTCGACGTCAAAGGTAATGAAGTCAACTCGGCCGTGACGGCGACGGAAACAGCAAATATTACGGCCGTGAAATCGGATTCCGGTGCGGGGACGATTGGCTCCGATATTACAGCCAAGAATGCCATCTTGGTTGCCGACGAAATTATGTCGGACGTGGTTGTTGAAGAAAAAGTGACCGTGCAGGCGCAAAAAAGTTACTCTGGCACCGTTAAAGCCGAAACGGCCGTTGTAGAATCGGACAACGTGGAGGCGGATGTTACCGCCAATACGGTCACCGTAACAGCAGACAGCAATTTCACCGGCTCCGTTGACGCCGACAATGCTGTTATCAAGTCGGAAACAGTGGACGTGGAAGTGAGTGGTGGCAACATCAAGGTGGAGTCAGAAACAGGATCAGTCACCGGTGATCCGGACAATATCGATATCGTTGATGGTGTCGTCTCCGTGAATAATCAGGTGGTTCTTGGCGACAGCGATGCCGAGATAAAACAATATGTGGTTGAGGGGGTAGAGCTTCCGGCCGACGCCTATATTACAGATTCCGGTGGTATTGTATTGCCTGCTGGATTAGCCTTGGCGGCAATTAGTCCCGCGGCAGAGGGCGTGAAACCAAAAATTATTATGGTTCGAAATGTCAGAATTCTGGGGGAATTACTGGACGCAGGATACACTGCCATTGTCATAGACCTTAACCAGAGCAATTTGGCGGAAAACCAAGATGAAAGGTCTCTCGACACTATTCATCGGCTAACCGACGTCGATGCTTGAATCTGCGCGAAAGTGTCTGTTCGACACGGAATGAGGGGCGGTGCGACCGAACGGGGGCATTGTTCGGTCGCACAATATTCGCCGGTCTTTGTCGTAAATGTTGAAAATGCTTGACCCATAACCGGATTACGTAACAATCAGGCTTATGAAGAATGCTCGGTTTTCTTTGAAGTACACCATAGGGTTGGCGACGGCAGGTGCCGTCCTTCTCGCTGGCTCGCTAATTTTTGCAATGAATGGGGGCGCCGACACGACCTCAAAGACAGAGACGTCAAAAAAAGGCGCTGTGGCTGCAGAAGAGGACCGGGTCCAGAAGTTCGAACGTTACACCGGCGATTATGATGTGATCGCGAAGAAACGCGTTCTTCGTGTTCTTGTCCCTTACAGCAAAACCTTTTTCTTTTTTGATGGTCCGGATCGCAAAGGACTAACCTATGAATGGCTGAAATCGTTCGAGGGCGCGCTGAATAAAGGGCGAAAGAAAAAAGCTCTGAGGATGCGGTTGGCGATTGTGCCGACGCCGCGGGATCAACTTTTGCCAGGGTTGATCAATGGTGTCGGTGACATTGCGGCAGGTAATTTGACTATCACGCCGGAACGCTTGAAACAAGTTGATTTTGGTGCCCCGGTGATGGCTAATATTCAAGAGATACTTGTCACCCATAAATCGGCCGGGACTTTTCAATCCATTGACGACCTGGCCGGAAAAACTGTTCATGTCCGGCGTTCGAGTAGCTATTTCAATAGTCTTGAAAAGGCAAATGCCGACCTCAAGAAAGCCAAGAAGAAACCCATCGAACTGGTTATAGTTGACGATTATCTGGAAGACGAAGACCTGATGGCCATGATGAATAGCAAGCTTGTCCCGGCTTTGATCGTTGATAAGCACAAAGCTGATTTATGGGTTCAAATTTATAAAAACCTGGTAGTCCACCCCAAGGTCGTTTTGCGGGACGGCGGGAAAATCGGATGGGCATTTCGCAAAAATAGCCCGCTCCTCGCTAAGCAAATAAACGGCTTTGTCAAGAAATCCAAAGAGGGCACTTTATTCGGAAATGTTATTATCAACCGATATTTGAAATCCACGAGCGTGATTAGTCAGGCGCTGGATCCAAGTGAGCTCGATAAGGCTTATAAAAACACAGTGCTTTTTCAGGAAGCAGCGGAAAAATATGATCTGGACTGGTTGCTCCTGCTTGCCCAGGGCTATCAGGAATCAGGTCTCAATCAGAAGGCAAAAAGTAAAGCGGGCGCCGTCGGTATCATGCAGTTGCTGCCCTCGACCGCGGCGGATCCAAATGTCGACATACCGGATATTTCGACGACGAAAAATAATATTCACGCCGGAAGCAAATACCTCCGGTTCATTATGGACCAGTATATCAGTCACGCAGCGGTTGACCCGTTCAATCAACAGCTTCTCGCGTTGGCGTCTTATAATGCGGGGCCGTCTCGCATCCGAAAACTCCGGAAAAAAGCCGAAGCGCAGAAACTTGACCCTGATCAGTGGTTCCGGAATGTGGAATATGTAGCCGCCAAGGAAATTGGCCGGGAAACAGTCGATTATGTGTTCAATATATACCTCTACTACACCGTATATCGCCGTGCCCAATTGCATATTCCTGCGGCAGAAAACTAGCGCGTAATAATTGTCGCGCAAGGTAGTTTTGGTTTTTAAAACGATGTTGGTGAATAGGTCGAACTTCAGCCAAAAAGCAACCTCGATTAATTTTCACCTAAAGAAGGGAATTGAAACATCAGATCAGCTTTGCTAGGGTAGCGTCAGAAACATACATTCACGTATGAATAAAAATAAAAGAGGGACATCATTCAATGACAATTAACGGAGACGCCTATATCGCCGGTGCTTTCGAGCATCCAACGCGGAAGGCTGTCGGCAAATCCCTCGCGCAATTGCATGCCGAAGTGGCCAAGGGTGCCCTGGAAGATGCCGGATTAACCAAAGACGATGTTGACGGATATTTCTGCGCCGGCGACGCACCGGGTTTAGGCGGCATTTCAATGGCGGATTACATGGGCCTCAACTTGCGGCATATGGACAGCTCCGAAACGGGCGGATCGTCTTATTTACTGCATGTGGGCCATGCGGCACAGGCGATCAAGGCAGGTAAATGCAAAATCGCCCTCGTAACCCTGGCCGGGAAACCTCGTTCTGAAGGTATGGCAACTGGCACCAAACCCAGAATTTATGGAGATGGTCTTCCGGACGTGCCCTTTGAATTTCCATACGGGCCCGTCATCGCCAACATGTATGCCATGTGTGCGAAACGTCATATGTATGAATACGGCACAACAAGTGAGCAACTGGCCTGGATCAAGGTCGCCGCGTCGCATCATGCGCAGCATAACCCGGACGCCATGTTGCAAAATGTAGTGACCGTAGAAGATGTCGTGAATTCACCGATGATCTCAGATCCGTTACATCGTCTTGATTGTTGCGTAATCAGCGATGGCGGCGGGGCTTTGATCGTTGTTGCCCCGGAAATAGCACGAGAATTAAACCGCCCCTTGATCAAACTTCGCGGTGCTGGGGAATCTCCAAAGCATCAAATGGGCGGGCGGGTAGATCTCACTTATTCCGGTGCAGTTCGCTCTGGTCCGATTGCCTTTGAAGAAGCCGGTGTCACGCCAGCTGACATAAAATATGCCTCCATTTATGACAGCTTCACGATTTCTGTCTTAATCCAGCTCGAAGATCTCGGGTTCTGCGCTAAGGGCGAGGGTGGTAAATTTGTTGCCGATGGAAATCTGATTTCCGGTACGGGCAAACTCCCCTTTAACACGGACGGCGGCGGTTTGTGCAATAACCATCCGGCAAATCGCGGCGGCATGACGAAAGTCATTGAAGCCGTTCGCCAATTGCGCGGCGAAGCGCATCCAGCGGTTCAGGTGCCAAATTGCGACCTGGCACTGGCACATGGCACGGGCGGTTCATTGGGAACACGGCATGGTGCCGCAACTCTTATCATGGAAAGGGTATAAATATGACCGATAATCGCGAAATACCCACACCTCATATTGACGAGGAAACAAAGGCATATTGGGATGGCGCAAGCGCCGGAAAATTGATGGTCAAGAGATGCCGGAGCTGCGGCGCCGCGCATCATTATCCCCGGACGATTTGTCCCCATTGCGGCAGCGACGATACCTACTACACCGAATCTAATGGCAAAGGCGTCATTTACTCGTTCAGCGTCATGCGCCGGGTTCAACCCAACTATGCGATCGCCTATGTGACGGTGGAGGACGCGGACATCAAAATGATGACGAATATCGTCAATTGTGATTTCGATGCCCTGGAAATTGGCCAAGCCGTCAAAGTAACCTTTGTTGAAACGGAAACAGCAGGTGTGTCTGTTCCAATGTTTGAACCCGCATAATAAATTAAGAAAAGAAGGAAAGAACATGATTAATCCAATGAGCCTGGAAGGGCGTAACATTATTGTCACCGGTGCCGGACAAGGCGTTGGTGAAGCCGCCGCAGAACTGATCGTTTCCCTCGGTGGGCGTGCTATTCTTGTCGATATGCAGGCCGACAAAGTGCAAGCGCTTGGCGACAAACTTGGTGAAAAAAATTCGGAAGTCCACGTGGGTAGTGTCGCCGAGCCCGGCTTTGTGCAGGATATGGTGGCGAATGCCATAACGAAAAACGGAGCCGTTCATGGCCTGGTCAATAATGCAGGTATTGTACGTGCGGCGATGATCAATAAAATGCCTTTTGAAACCTGGCAACAGGTGATCGACGTAAATCTCACGGGTGTATATCTATGCCTGCAAGCGGTCGGTCGGCATATGATTGAGCGTTCTAAGGATGGGGACAAAACACCGGGCTCCATCGTCAATATTTCGTCCATTGCTGGCCGTCGCGGTACGATTGGCCAGATAAATTATGGGGCGGCAAAGGCGGGTGTCCTTGGCATTACCATGAGTGCCGCGAAGGAATGGGGTCGTTATGGTATTCGGGTAAATAGCGCCTGCTTCGGTGTCGTGGAAACGGAAATGACCGAGACTGTCCGATCCGAAAAATTCCGCGATGGCTATATGGCACAAATTGTTTTGCAGCGTTTCTCAACACCGGAAGAAGTATCAAAAAGCGTCTGTTACTTACTGTCAGAAGCTTCCAGTTACGTTACCGGCCAGCATCTTTCGATCGACGGTGGCGCGCATATTGGTTACTAGTTCTTTTTAAGGACGCCGACTTTATCCGTATCATTCTTATATTCAAAAGTTGCAATTTCCCCGGTGGCGCGTTCGACGATGGAGCGCCGGCGGGGACTTTTCTGCTCAGGAACATATTCGACTTTTTCAACTTGTAACGGCCGGCCAATATTATCCTGGGTGACAACCTTGAAGCCCGCCGCCGTAAATTCGCTTACCTTCTTACCTCTTGTTCTGTGCCACCCGATGAGAGATCCCTGTTCATCGTATGAAAAATCGTCACGCCAGTTGCGTGTTGCGTATACATTTGGATCCACATAGGGTTTTTTCCCTTCACCGGCCCGATGGTCAATGGAGGCAATTTGATTGTTTTCATTGTAGCGTCGTTTTTGATTGGCAGGAAAAAGGAAACTGACGAATGCCGGTGCAGAATAGTAGGTCCCATTATTAACAAAAGCGCCAATCTCAACCCTGTTGGTCTGGAATTCAGGCATTTCCGGCGCAGGAAAACCTTCATGCCAGGGAACTGTTATTTCCACCACACTTCCTTCTGCATTTTGTGGCTTTATTTTTATCCGTTTGGAATCACCGCGCAGAACCACCCAATGATAGGTAAGTTTCTGACCCGCAGGAACTTTCGTCTTTTCTGCACTAACCACGAGTGACGTATTCTTTGCAGTTGAACGGACCGCCCGGGCAATGGCCCCTGGCGTTTTGAAAAGCGTTTCCGATAAAATCCGGTTAAAATCATCAATCCCTTTTCGCGGTGCGCTTTCCTTTACGACCGAAAGCGATACCATCGGAGGAACTTTGTCCAACTCCATTTCCTGCGCCATGACAATCATGCGGATGACATCTAGGTTATCGCCATCAAAAACAGGAGGATGGGCCCTGTATGTCAGGTAATCTTGCGCATTTCGTATCGGTATCTGACCTTCCCGGAGGATCATCTGAACGGTGGGCATGAGAAGGTTCTTTTTAGCCAACGCGTCTTTTACGTCCGGATCAAACGCCGCAAGAATGCTTGCTAGAGCTTTAAGAAAGGGTCTGTCGGTGCCGGATTTGCCTTGGGAAATAATTATATAGGGGGTGGTGGCGGATAATATATCGCCATGTTTTTCGGAATAGTCATGCACAGCTGGATAAACATACATATGATTTTGGGCATATTGTAAGTACATCCTTTGTATGGCGAAGGGCAAAACATAGGCGAGACTAGCTTGGCTGTTCAAACCGCTAATACCAGTGGAGGAATTGCCGATTGTCGGGGCATTGAAAAGGATTTTTGTATTCAGGCCGTAATCGATGCCGGCGTTCTTTGCATCCACGCTATATTCAATAAATCCAAGTTGCGGGTAGTCGGTTTTTCTGAGCGCGGAATGTTGATGATCCCTATTGTCATACAGATCACCGGCATTACCTGCGGCATAGCCCCGTCTAAACCATTCATTTAATTGCTTGGCTATCGGATCTTTGGCGTCTTTTTGAACCGTCACTGGTGCGACACGGCGTGAATTGAACTCAAACGTGCTTAGTAATATACCAAAACGCCCATTCCAGATCGTATTAGATGCGCTTACAACGGCTTCATTCCTTTCAACGAAATACGGTTCAATTTTTTTATTCGCAGTTTTACTTTCTTTCGCTTTGATTTTCAGTACTTTTTCCGCCAGCAGCATAAACCGGGTCGTGGAGCGAATGGATTTGAGGTTTGGATCTTTCTGCAGTCGTTCAGAGTCTTGGAAGCCATTATTTATCGCTGTTTCCAAAGAATCTAGTGCTTCCTTTTGCTTGTTTTGAGACGCCAAAACTGTTGCAAAGAGAAAGTGATTTTGTGCGCGATCCGGGTATTTTTCGATTACGGCTCGTAGAGATTTTTCTGCAATTTCGAACCTGCCAGCCTTTAAAGCTCCGAGAATTAGAGCAAGGCGTTCTGACATGTTCGGCATATTGAAAACGTTGAAGGGCGTTTGATCGGGCTCCGCCTTTTTGGACGGGGCGGCGGATGCACTAGCAACCAGAAATAGGCAGAGTGTCGCGATGAGCAGCCGGGTAATACTCGCTTTAACCATGTAATCTGAGCCCATAGAGTAAATTCCTTGTCACTCTCACATAACTGTCAGTGTAGCCGAGAAATGCGCTTCCTGGTCGATTGGGAAGCGCATTTTACGAACTAATCAGGCTTCCGACAGGATATGAATTGACCGATTAGCCAGCATATCTTTTGTTTTGGCGCTATAGGCTTTCATATGATCAGAGACAGCATGGGCCATCAAGGCGTCCATACTTTCCCATTTTTCTATGACAGCAAAGGTATTCTCTCCAATTTTCGCCTGAAAACTGCCGACACCTTCCGTATCGACGACGGCGCCATATTCAATACAGCCTTGTTCAGCAAGAACAGCCGGAACATTTGCCTTGAACATACTCAATACTTCGCCCCTCATGCCGGGCTTCGTCTCGATCATCGCTATTACATTTACAATCGACATTTTTTTTCCTTTTTAGTTTTATTGATTTCGCTAAAATCCTACAGCATTACTCTGGCTGTTGACCATAATTATTATCAATAGCAGTTTATTATCTGAAAAGGGTTTGAAATGCCTGTAAACGTGGAAAGCCTTTTAGCGCGCATAGGTTACGGTGGGCCTGTCGATGTTTCATTGAAGGTACTACAGGACTTGAAGTTGGCCTTTTTGCTGTCTGTCCCGTTTGAAAATATTGATGTGCATATCCCCCGGGAAATAAAATTAATTGAGGGCGCAGCGGAAGAGAAAATAGTGCAGCAACAACGCGGAGGATTTTGTTATGAGTGCAATTTTCTTTTCCATCAATTAATCAGTCAAATTGGTTTCGAAGCCATCATTTGCTCGGCCCGGATGATGAAAAACGAAAAATTGTTACCGCCTTTTGAGCATATGGTGCTGCTGGTAACAATAGCAGATACGACGTTTCTGGTTGATGTTGGCAATGGAGAGTCTGTTCGAACTCCCATGAATTTGCAAAGCGACGAGGTGCACCTAACACCGGAAGGCAAAAGTTACAAAATAGGCAATTTTGAGGACCAGTCGGCTCTGGAGAGTTGCGATAAAGATGTTGCGAACTGGGGCGCTAAATTTGTAATTGATCCGATACCTCGTCAGCTGGAGGATTTTTCGGATCGTTGCCATTTCCAGCAAACCTCGTCGCAGTCGGTGTTTACGACGCAACCGATGGCGACGCTTGCGCTCGCGGAGGGTCGTCGAACAATACGGGGGCGGCAATTTTTGGAAACAAAAGAAAATCAGCAGACCAGAGAAGTTGCCTTTGAAGATGAACAGGAATATTACGCATGCCTTCGAGAAAAATTCGGCTTGGTTTTCGCGAAGTCTGATCAAAAATTCTGGCGCCCTTGAGCTTTTGCAGCGATAATAATGTTGGGGTCGAATATTGTTACAAAAAAGAGGAGAAAAGTAATGGCCGGCCCGTTTACCGGAATTCGCATAATTGATATGACGACAATGATTTCTGGACCATTGGCGACGATGACTTTGGCTGATCAGGGGGCTGACGTTATAAAAGTTGAGTCGCCCGGCGGCGGCGACTATGCGCGACATGTCGCGACCCGGCGACATGGTTTCTCAGCTTCATTTGTTAACAATAATCGAAACAAGCGATCAGTTGTCGTCGATCTGAAAAAACCAGAAGGTCTTGAAATTATAGAACAAATGGTTTCTGAAGCGGATGTGTTCGTCCAGAACTTCAGGCCTGGTGTCGCGGATCGCATCGGGCTAGGTGAAGACCGGTTGCGCGAAATTAATCCGTCTATTGTCTATGTATCTATTTGCGGGTTTGGTTTCGACGGCCCTTACGCCCAGAAGCCTGTTTTTGATCCTTTGATTCAAGCTGTCTCCGGATTAACAACCGTACAGGGTGGATCAGATGATGAACGCCCGCGGCTTGTCAGGACAATTTTACCAGACAAGTTGACTGCGATCCAAGCGTCGCAGGCGATCTCAGCGGCCTTGTTTGCACGGGAACGGAGCGGCGAAGGACAACATGTGCGATTGTCCATGCTGGATACTGTTGTCTCTTTTCTGTGGAGCTCTGACATGGGCGGACACACTTTTGTCGGGCGCGAATCTTCTTCTGAAGCCGCACAATCTTTTATCGATCTTATTTATGAGACGAAAGATAGCTATATATCCGTTGCGGTGATGCTTGATAAGCACTGGAAAGGATTTACAGAGGCTGTGGCACGTCCAGAATTATTGGCAGACGAACGGTTTTCTACCCCGACGGCAAGAGAGGTCAATAAAGACACCCGGACCCGTTTGATGCAAGAAGCGATGGTTTCCCTTACGACAGCCGAATTGATGAAGAAACTGGAAGATCAGGATGTCCCTTGTGCACCTGTGCTGAATAGGACGGAAATGCGAACACATCCGCAAGTTGTTGCCAATGGTATAGTTGTCGAGAATGAGCACCCGGAGGCAGGTCTTGTCCGTCAAACACGACAGCCAGCCGAATTTTCGGTTAGTCAGAATGAATATAGATATGGCGCTCCAATTTACGGGGACCATACGCGAGAAATTTTAGCAGAAATTGGCTTCGATGCCGTAAAAATTACGCATTTCGAAACGTCAGGCGCAGCCTGGCAGGCAGATGCTAAGGAATAAAGGAAGAAAAAAGCATGAATGTAAGAGTACCTCGTGGCCTTGTTCTCGGGCTAGCGGTTTCCACGATGATGATAGCAGCGAACGTTTTTGCGGATAATCGGGGAAGCGATTGGCGGGTGACAGGATGTGAGGGCGTCGTGGAGGACGAACTAACTTCGCTTAAACTTGGAGCATTGGATGTAGACAATGTGCGGTATATTGTTCAAAGCTCTGGATCTTTTGAATCCGATGCGAGTGAAAGCCTGGAGGGGTGGGTGAGTTTTAAAAATTGCAAAGGCAATTTAGTTGTTAAACTGTCTCAATCTTGTGAAATCGATAGTCTTTACACAACAGGGGACTGTAAAATCGACGGTGTGCCGGATTACTAACTTTTCGCAAGGGATTTGAGGGTTACACCTGGGTTGTTAATGTCGCTCATACTGATATTTCGGCCAGCGGCAAGTAATTTTCGTGCGGCCATATGATCGGCAGGTTGGTTGATGCTTTCTACGCCGACAAATTGATTGTTTGTAAAGCAGCAAACCGAAAATTTTCCGGTGGCCGGGTCACCGGAAATAACCGTTTTTTCTGCATTTGACGTGAGCCCGGCGATTTGTATTTTCATACCAGATTGATCACTCCAGAACCAGGGTACAGCTTGATATTCTTTGGCGGCGCCACAAATATTTGCAGCGACAGTTTTCGCCTGATCCACCGCGTTTTGAACTGATTCAAGTCGGATATCCTGGTCCGCGAAATTTGAGGGGAAACATGCGCAATCGCCAATCGCAAAAATATCCGGATCTGACGTACGGAGTGTCGCATTTACCTGAATGCCATTTTTGACAAGCAAGCCAGTCGCCTCTGCGAGTTCCGAATTTGGGATAATCCCAATTGAAGCGAGGATCAAATCACAAGCCAGTCTGCTGCCATCTTGCATTTGCAAGCCCGTAGCAAGATCATCGTTGCTGTCTATAGCAACAATTTTTTGATCTAAGAGAATATCAATATCGTTGGCCGAATGGGTTTTTTGAACGTACGTCGAAAGGGTCGGGCAAACCGCCCTTTCCATCACTCTTGATGCGGCTTCAATGATGCTCACCTGAGCCCCTAACTCTTTTGCTATCGAAGCAAACTCGAGCCCGATAAAGCCACCGCCAATAACCGCAATTTTTGGTTTCTTCTGAAGTTCAAGGCGAAGCCGTTTGGCGTCATCAAGGTCGCGTAATTGGAAAACGTTTTTCAACTGTACGCCATTGATTGGTAAGATGCGGTTTCGGGCACCTGTTGCAAACACTAATTTTCCAAATGGAAGATCAACACCTGTCTCCAGAGAAACAGAATTAGAATGTCGATTGACTTTTGTGACTTTTGATTTGGGTAATAGCCTAATTTTTTTATTTTCATATAGCTGTTCATTTCTAAACAGCAAATTGTCGTCTGTGACCGAATTTTTCAGGTAAGATTTTGATAACGGCGGTCGTTGATAGGGCAGGAAATTCTCGCCGTTTATAAGAGTAATCTCACCTGAATAACCCATATCGCGTAGGCTGAAAGCTGTTTGGACCCCAGCCTGGCCTGCGCCAATGATGACGACAGGGTCGGACATTAAATCTGCGTTTCTGGGAACGTCACCCGTATTCCGTCGATATGGGAATTGGCTTCAATTTGACAGCTTAGACGACTTGTTGGGCGTCGGTCCGCGGAAGTACATTCCAGCATCTCCTCTTCCATATCGTCAATAGTAGATAGTTTTTCAAGGAAAGCCCCGTCGACATAAACATGGCAGGTTGCGCACATGGCGGACCCGCCACATTCGCCAATTACACCATCTAAACCATTGGAAACAGCAGCTTGCATTAGGCTGGTTCCTTCAGCCACATCCATAACCGTTTCGGTTCCGTCTGTGTTTATATATGTCACTTTTACCATTTTCCCTCAATCATTCTCTCGCCTGATAGACCAATAGAAACGTCTATTTACAAACGCCGTTTGTACTGAGTTTCATCCTGATCTGATGGGAAAAGCGATCGCCATCGCTCAACGTAACTGTCTCGAAACCCAGTAACGTTAGCAGATCCAAAAAGGTCAAATTTTCCGGCATGCCACTTTCTTCAAATATTGGTGTCGTGCGGGCACTGGTCGTTAAATCCGCTAGCAATGCCCGGACGCGGTAGATGGTCTGAAGATGGCCCTCGGTTTTTGCGACAATGATTAATTTCCGAGAATCACCGCCTTTTGCAAAAACAGCGTAAGGGGAATCATAGGGTTTGTTGGCCATTCCTTCCTTGATACCGATGACAAAACCTATTCGCCGGCGTTTGTCCATATTAGGAAGCTGAGGAACCCGTGCACAATAGGTCTCAATGATCGCAGGTTGTGGGTAGTAATACCCAACGTAGCGATCTGTTTTCGCTGAAGCCATTCCGGCATAAAAAGTTAGAAATACTAAAAGTCCGCCGAAAATTGCTCGACCACAAAAATTCTGTAGCATCAACAGCTATCCCCAAAAATTCGAAAAATCATTCGCTAGCATAAAAGTAAAGCCGTGCGGACACAAAGCCGAAAAGCAGCACTCAGGTATTTTACCCAATTCAGGCTTGGTGCGCCGCAGTCCAATCCGTAAGCATTTTTCTTGCATTTTCCGCTGCTGTTTTATCGTCGCTTGTCTTTTCGGGTACTTTCGCAGTTAATTCAATAACATAGCCATTTGGATCTCTGAAATAAATCGAATGGATGGCATGGTGGTCGGAGATGCCGCGTGTCTCCATTCCCATTTCTTTTCCTTTGGCAAGCATGGCGTGAAGACTGTCCATATCTACTTCCAAGGCAATGTGAAGATCGTAATCATGTTGATCTATAAATTCAAACGATTGATCAGGGACTTCAAAAAAAGCAAGAAACGATCCGTCGTCCATACGATAGAATGTATGAAGAGCTTCCGTCTCCCGGCCTGTTTTTGTGGAGCCAATAGAAAGGGCATCAGCAAGTGGTAGTCCTAAAAAATCCTCGTAGAATTTACGTGTTTCTTCGGAATCACGGCATCGATACGCGTTGTGATGCAACCCTTTAATCATCGTATTTTCCTTTTTATCTGCGCGCCCACGCTATTACTAGACAGTTGAGTGTTTATGCCATTAAATCAAGAGAAAAGTCTGAATGTTTAGCGGTTTCCGTTTGCCAATGCCTTGGCTTCAGGTAGCTGCCGTAACCGCATCATCGAAAGGACACCCAGCAGCGGACCGATCGCCAGCGGTACAAAGGCGTATTTCCACGATACAATGTCAGCAAATAAGGGGACCAGGTGGATCGTAGCGAGACTGACTAAAAACCCAATACAAGTTTGGATCGTCAGCATTGTACCCATCATGTTTTTTGGGCTCAATTCTATGATGCAGGTTGAGAATTGAGCGGAATCCGCGACGACAGACATGCCCCAAATCAGGCAAATAAGGACGAGAAAAACCGGATTTCCACCAAAAAACAACCCGACAATGAGGGCGCAAGAGCCGCTGATTGCCATTGCCAATATTGTGATAGTCGTTCGGCCCAGACGGTCAGCGGCAATGCCGGCCGCCAGACTTCCCAAACCGCCAACAGCAATCGTCGCAAATGTTGCGAGATTGGCGCTGAACCGGGCATTAGTCATATCAATCATCTGGAAGCTTTCGTAAAGAAAGACACCTATCCAGGCCCACATGGCGTAAAGCTCCCACATATGGCCAAAATATCCAAAATTAGCTAATCGCAACGGTTTATATTTCCAGGCATATAAGGCCAATGACAAATCGAGGGGAGGAGCCTTTGGAATATCATGACCAAGGGATACAAATCGGATCAAGAATGCGGAGGCGAGAGCAAGGCCGCTCCCGGCAATTAAGGGCGCTCGCCAGTCAAAGCCGGACGCCCCCAGTAGATTAAGAATATGCGGAAAGGCACTCCCGAGCGTTAAAGCTCCAACCAGTAGGCCTACGAGCAGACCGGTATCATTCTTTGCCCAGGTTGATACCATTTTCATTCCAATGGGATAAATGCCAGCCATGCAGATTCCGGTAATTAACCTCAGGAGGATTACTTCAGGCGATAAAGGGTCGAGGAGAACTATTGAAGCATTTGCTATTGCTGCAATTATTGTCGACGCCGCAAAAAATAACTTTGGTGGCGTGCGATCCGCGAGGCTGAATATGGCACTGAGAAGAGTACCAATAACGAAACCAATGGCAACGCTGCTGGAAAAGAGAGAGGCGTGAAAACCGCTCAATCCGAATTCAGATTTCAGGACAGGTATCAGGGCTGTGGCGGAGAACCAAAGTGACAGGGCAAGAACCTGGCAAAATGCGAGCAAGCTAACGGCGCGCCATTTCTTGTGAAGAGATATTTCCGTCATTGTCCTAGGTCAATCTGCCGTCAAGAATTTATGGAATTCGCAATAAATTAGTCACGCAGCTTATACCGCTGGATTTTCCCTGTCGCGGTTTTCGGAAGGTCGTCAACGAAATCTATCCACCTCGGGTATTTATACGCCGCGAGCTTGGACTTTGCATATTCTTGAAGATCCTCTCGCATTTTGTCCTGATCAACGCTTGCATCTTTCAAGACAATCACTGCTTTTGGTTTTATAAGGTCGTCGGCATCAGCTTTGCCAATGACGGCGACTTCCAGAACTGCCTCATGTTCTATTAGCGCCCCTTCAACTTCAAAAGGTGACACGTAAATACCGCCGACTTTCAACATGTCGTCGGTTCGGCCGCAATAAATGAAGTACCCTTCTTCATCTTGTCGGTATTTGTCACCTGCACGTGTCCAGGGCCCTTGAAAAGTATCAAGGCTTTTTGACCGTTGGTTCCAATACATCAAGCCGCTGGACGGTCCGGAAATTTCCAATGCGCCCATTTCACCATGTGGGACGACCAATCCGTCATCTCCTGTTAAACGTATATCATAGCCTTCTACCGCTTTACCCGTTGCGCCCGGTCTGACATCTCCAGGTCTATTTGAAATAAAAATGTGCAACATTTCCGTACTACCGATCCCATCCAAAATGTCGACGCCGACGTGACGTTGCCATCGCGACAGCAAATCCGCGGGCAGCGCTTCACCAGCTGAAGTGCAAACCCTGAGGTGATGTTCACCGGATTTAGGCAGAACGTCACTTGCCAATAGCATTCCGAAGAGTGTTGGCACACCGTAGAAGATTGTTGGCGAATGTTCGCGGAGTATTTGACAGATGGCGTCAGGTGTCGGCGGGCCTTCCAGAAGGATAACGGTTGCGCCGACAGAAAAAGGGAAGGTCAGGCCGTTTCCTAAACCATATGCGAAAAACAGCTTGGCGGCAGAAAACATTATATCGTCTTCACGGATACCGAGCGTTTGCTTGGCATATAAATCGGCGGTCGCTCGCAAGTTTCCATGCAAATGAACCGTACCCTTCGGCATGCCTGTTGTTCCTGAAGTATAAAGCCAAAAACACATATCGTCATGATGTGTCTTCATCGCCGAAAATTCCGTGCTTTCAGCTTGCAGCATGGTCGAAAAATTAATCTGCGCACCTTCGTTATTGCCGGAAATAACGATTGCTTTCAACGCAGGATGGTCATCAACATGGTTTTCGAAGAGTGGGAACAGATCGTCGGAAACAATAAGAGCCGTTGCCCGGCTATCATTCAAAATATATTCGTAGTCTTTTTCAGTGAGGCGGGTATTGATCGGGACGGAGATCACGCCGGCTTTAATTGCCCCTAGAAACGCAATCGGAAGATCAAACGTATCGTTGAGACACAGGACGATACGCTGTTCTCTCTCTACGCCCAAGTCTTTCAAGGCATTGGCGAAGCGGTTAACATTGTCGCTCAAATCCTGGTAGGTATGGGAGCCGTTGGAATCTATGACTGCCGTTTTGCCGCCGCGCCCAGCTTGAATATTGTGATCGATCAAGTCAACAGCCGCATTAAATTGCAGCGTCGATCCATCCTCGTTACTTGGCATTTTATTCTCCCAGTATTCCTCTAGCCTCGGGTTATTAAATCCCTTTCGGCTTACTCGCGCGCCCGCTTTGAACTGTATCGTTACATAGTTTTTATCAGCAAGTAAAAGAAACTGAACTTTACATGCTATGGAGCTTTTCCAGCCACTCCTCCGCCCATTCACCAGCCTGGTCTTCGGGCAACTCACCCGAGGAGGCGTCATGTTTCATGATGTCGCCGATCCGTTTGGCACCAAATTTTCCGAGAGTTTCATCGAAGAGAACGCCAGCATTACAAAAAGTCTGATCATATGTGATGTCGCCAAGCGCGAAAACACCGTATTTGATGTTGCCCAAATCCATTTCAGCCGATTCAAGGTCATCCATAAACGCCTGCCCGTTATCTGGTACATCGCCCTGTCCATAGGTAGATGTGCAAATAACGTAGGCGGCTCCGGACTCAAAAACATCAGCAGCAAGGTCATCCATGAGCAATATTTCGGTGTCCTTACCTTTTGCATTGAGGGCGTCGGCAATTTCATCTGCGACAAGCTCCGCTGTGCCGGTCATCGTGCTGACAAGAATTTTAATACTATCGACCAATGCCATTTTTCTCCAAAAAAAACTACTCAAGCCAGGAAATAGGAAATATAATACATCTTGTCCAGTATTTTATGAAGAGAGCGGGAATATATGGCAGTCACTAAACAGGCGGCAGACCCATCGCGACGTGAAGACGCCTCAGCAGTTGATTATCTGACAGAACTTGGCGCGCGGGTCCGCGCGGCGCGCGCGCGGCGTGGGATGACGCGTAAAATACTCGCGCATGACTCCGGTGTGTCGGAACGCTATTTGGCGAAACTCGAAACCGGAGAGGGAAATATTTCTGTACTGGTCCTTCGTCAAATAGCGGATGCCATGGATATGAGAATGCTGGATCTTGTGTCAGTGGGCGAGCAATTGAGCCCGCAAATGCAATCGCTGTATCAGTTGGCCCGACAAATGACAGAACACGAACTAGCGCAAGCGAATTCGATTTTGAAGGAGGCTTTAGGCCAAAAAGCCAGCAGGGCGAAAGCTAAACGGATTTCTTTGATTGGACTGAGGGGCGCTGGTAAATCCACATTAGGTCCCATTTTGTCGGAAAAGCTTGGATTTGAATTCGTCGAATTAAACAAGCAAATTGAAAAGGAATTCGGTGCGACACTTGCGGAAATTTTCTCACTTGCAGGTCAGCCGTCATTCCGGCGGTTCGAACGTCGCTGTTTACAAGACATTATAGAAAGCAATGATGAGATCGTTATTTCCACTGGTGGCAGTATTGTGGCTGACGAGAAAACTTATTCACTTCTCTTGCAACATACTCATGTGATTTGGCTACAGGCTACACCAGATGAGCATATGTCTCGGGTCGTCGAACAAGGAGATTTGCGGCCGATGGCGGGTAGCCAGGAAGCCATGGCTGACCTAAAGCAAATTTTGTCTGCGCGTGAACCGCTATATGGACGTGCTGATGATGTTTGCAACACCGCGGGACGCAATATTGACGAAACTGCGCAGAATTTACACGAAATTGCCGAGCGGCTGCTCACATTTGATTCTGATCAATCAGCTTGACATGCACTAAAGTGCACTTTATGTAATGGAAATATAATTCCGAAAACGGGAAATCTTGATCATGATTACATTCGACGCACATCCGGATCACTATCGTCATTGGACATTGAAAGTTGACGGTCCCATTGCCCGTTTGATCCTGGAAGTAGATGAGGATGCAGGCCTCATGCCGGGGTACCAGCTGAAGCTTAATTCATATGATCTGGGTGTCGACATCGAATTGCATGACGCTTTGCAGCGAATTCGTTTTGAGCATCCCACAGTCCGTACAGTGATCGTAACCAGCGGAATGGACAAAATGTTCTGCGCCGGTGCCAATATCTACATGTTGGGAACTTCTTCTCATGGATGGAAGGTAAATTTTTGCAAATTTACCAATGAAACCCGAAATAGCATGGAAGACAGCAGTGAAAATTCCGGAATTAAATTTTTAGCAGCCTGTAATGGAACAACGGCAGGCGGTGGGTATGAATTGGCGTTGGCTTGCGATGAAATTTTCCTGATCGATGATCGGTCCAGCGCTGTCAGTTTACCCGAAGTGCCATTATTGGGCGTTTTGCCGGGGACTGGTGGTCTGACACGAATTACGGAAAAAAGGAAAGTCAGACGGGATTTAGCGGATGTATTTTGTACCAATCCGGATGGGGTAAGAGGGCGACGCGCCAAGGAGTGGAAGTTCGTTGATGAGGTCGTACCCAAAAATTCGTTCGATGCAAAAGTAAATGCCAGGGCAGGAGTACTTTGTGCGCAGAGTTCTCGTCCTGAAAAGGCCAGCGGCATACCCTTAACGCCCCTCAATCGTACGATTGATGATACCGGATATCATTATTCGCATGTAAGTGCGGTAGTGGATAAGCAAGGACGGACAGCTACAATATCCGTTGAGGCCCCGTTAAAAGACATCGCGGATAACATCGAGGACATTCATTCTGCCGGTGCAAATTGGTGGCCCTTGGCGATGGCCCGTGAACTCGATGATGCCATTCTCCTGCTTCGAACGAATAACGATGATATTGGAACAATATTACTTAAGACGAAGGGCGATCATAAAAAAGTTCTGACGGCCGACGCTGTCCTGTCTATGCATCAAACAGATTGGTTTGTCCGGGAAGTCATCGGCATGATGCGACGGACGTTTGCCCGTCTCGATGTATCTTCGCGAAGCTTGTTTGCATTGGTTGAGGAAAACTCCTGCTTTGCCGGTTCTTTGTACGAATTAGCCCTTTCGGCCGATCGCATTTATATGCTGGACATAGCTCAAGAAGAAGGTGAGCCGACGAATATTGCTCTCAGTGAAATGAACTTTGGCGGCCTGGAAATGGTCAATGGCCGGACGCGCCTTGGCAACCGTTTTTATGAAGATGAGAGTATACTTGGCAGGCTCAAACAGCAAATTGGCGTTGATATTGACGCACCGGAAGCAGAAGAAAAAGGGCTCGTGACCTTTATTCCTGATGACATCGATTGGGAAGAAGAAATAAGGCTTTTGGTGGAGGAACGGGCAAGCCTGTCTCCGGACGCATTGACAGGAATGGAAGCCAATCTCAGATTTGGTGGACCAGAGAATGCGGCAACAAAAATTTTCGGCCGCCTTTCAGCTTGGCAAAACTGGATATTCAATCGGCCAAATGCTGTCGGGGAAAAAGGCGCCTTGAAATTGTTTGGTAGTGGCACAAAAGCAGAATTTGACCAGAGGAGAGTATAATGGCGATCAATTATCAGGAAAGAATTCCCAATAATGTTGATTTAGGAAATGATCGCCGTTTGCAACGGGCCCTTGAACATTGGCAGCCGCGGTTCCTCGATTGGTGGCAGGAGCTTGGACCAGAGGGCTTTCAGACGAAAGATGTCTATTTAAGAACCGCAACATCCGTAGATGCGAAGGGTTGGGCTACTTTTGGGGCGGTCAAAATGCCGGACTATCGTTGGGGTATTTTCCTTGCCGACCAAATTCAGGATCGGACGATTGGTTTTGGGGATGATTTCGGAAAACCGGTCTGGCAACAGGTTCCGGGGGAGTATCGGTCCATCTTGCGCCGGCTCATTGTAACACAGGGAGATACGGAGCCGGCCTCTGTCGAACAGCAACGCTTGTTGGGGCTAACCTGTCCCTCCTTATTTGATTTACGTAATTTGTTTCAGGTGAATGTGGAAGAGGGGCGACACCTTTGGGCGATGGTCTATCTGCTGCATGCATATTTCGGCAGGGATGGTCGGGAAGAAGCCGAAGATCTGTTGATGCGTCATTCGGGCAGCGAAGACAATCCTCGAATATTGGGGACGTTCAACGAACCGATCAGTGACTGGTTATCATTTTTCATGTTCACATATTTTACGGATAGAGATGGAAAATATCAGTTGAAATGCCTGGCAGAATCCTCTTTTGATCCCCTGGCCCGCACTTGCCGTTTTATGCTGACGGAAGAAGCCCATCATATGTATGTCGGCGAAACGGGAATTAGCCGTATTGTCAAACGCACTATCGGTAAAATGAGTGAGCTTAAAACAGATGATCCGGCCACGTTGCGCAAAGCAGGGGTTGTTGATTTACCGCTCCTTCAAAGATATGTGAATTTCTGGTTTTCCTCCTGTATGGATTTATTTGGAGCGGAGATCTCGTCCAATGCGGCCATAAGCTTTGCAAACGGTATTAAAGGCCGGCCGGATGAGAAGCAATATGAGGATCATATTGCGAGAGACACCAGTCTTGAACTGGAGGTTCCCGACGAAAAAGGGGGCATACGGTTGGAAGAAATCGCGGTGCGCAGTGCGGTAAATGATCAGGTGCGAAACGCCTATATCAAAGATTGTCAGGTCGGCGTTACGCGCTGGAACCGGTTAATCAAGAAAGCAGGATTTGATTTCGAGATCATGCTGCCGTCGAGTCGCTTCCGCCGGAATATAGGTGCCTGGGCGGGTCAGAGCGTGAACCCAAAAGGGGAGTACCTGTCAGAAGAAGAATATCACAGACGGCATGACGAGTTTTTGCCCTCGGATGACGATCGTGCCTATGTCCAGAGCCTGATGCAACAGGTAACCGAACCGGGGAAAATGGCAGGCTGGATTGCGGCTCCGGATCGCGGTATCAACAATTTGCCCATCGACTATGAATATGTGGAATTGCAGTAACGCACGGCAAATTATATACTGCCGTCGGTTTCTATGACGAGAATGCGGGCGGTCCCATTGGGGACAGCTTTATGCTCGTCACCCATCTCGGCGTGAAAAATATCACCGGTTTGCAAGGTAATAATTTTTTCATCCGATGCGTTTCGAACATGCATGTCGACCGTTCCCTGAAGCACAACGAATACTTCAGGACCATCATTGATATGCCAAATATAGGGTTCATCCGTCCAATGCAGCCGGATTGAGGCGTTTCTTATTTTCTCGATATCCAGGGCGTCCCAGGCTTTGTCGCCGATAAAGTCTACTGGTTTTATCACGCGCATCTGTGCTTTCCTTTTTCTTCTCTTTCCTATTTGATATGACTTGTTCGACTTTAGGATAAATAAATTTTACCAATCTGTCCGGTTTGCCTGAGAATAATTGACATGATACTTGAATCACAAAGACTTCGGCTGCGGCCGTTTCGTGAAACCGATTTTCCAGATATTCTGGCTTATGGATTAGATCCGGAATTCTACCGCTATCTTCCAATTGAAGAGCAAACCGCAGAAACACTCCGTATTTTTTTTGACGAGCGAATGGCGGATCAAGAGCAGCAGTCAAACGAGCGAATAACTTTTGCTGTGGCCCTGAATTCCGACGACAAAATTATTGGGACTATTCGACTGGGGGTTTTCGATAAAGAGGAACGATTTGCCGATATAGGTTATGCCATGGATCTTGCCCAGCAAGGTCGAGGGTATATGACGGAAGCGGTAAAGTGTGTTCTTCATTATTGCTTTTTGGAACTTAGGTTGGTGCAGATATGGGCGACTGTCGACAAAGATAATTCTAAATCCTGGAAGCTTATGGACCGTTTGGGCATGAGGCGTTTTGACGAGTTACCAGCGGGATTGGAATTCCCATCCAAACCTGAGCTGGATTATGCGTACTGCATTTCTAAAACGGATTATACTCAGTTGAACGAAGTCGAGTAAAAGCTCTAGAATTTAGGTCTGGATGTTACTGAGCTGTCCCGTTTCTTGATACCATTCCACCATCGGGACAATTTTGGATATTCCGGCAGTATCGCACGCCCTTCTTTTGCAACCGTGAAAGCATCAATCATTGGAATAAGGTGAGCATCAGCGAGAGAATAGCTATCGCCCACTAGATACTCACCGCCGTTGGCTAGCCGTTCAATTGCATCGAGCACACGGGCCGAATTTTGTAACCCTTGTCGCAAAATATCAGAATTTGTCGTTTCACCGGAAGCTGCCTTCTCGACACTTTCAACATACACCTGCCATACAAGTGGCCGATACCCATAGTTATCAATCAGGGACACAATTTGCCGCATTCTGGCCCGCTCAATTGGGTCAGCGGGAGACAAAGGCGGATCTGGGAATTGGTCTTCTAGATACTCGGTGATAGCCCGTGTTTCATACAGGACAAGATCGTCATGCTGGAGAACGGGAACACGCTTGAATGGATGCAACTTAAAATATTCTGGGGAGAGATCGTCGGCGAATGGATTGATCTCTTCATGTTCACAGTCAAGCCCTTTTTCCGTCACTATAAGAACGACGACCCGACCATATACGCTTCTATGATAGTTGTATAATTTTAGCACGGAATTCCTTCATCAGGTATTTGTTGGCCGTCAATTTTTTCGACAAGTCGTGGCCTAGGATTCAATATGAAATACCCGTCTTTCAATGTCAATTATGCGCGGCGAACGGCCCTTTCAGGTGCCATTGGAAGCGTTATGGAATGGTATGATTTCGCAATTTTTGTCTATTTAGCCCCAGTTGTCAGTAGCGTCTTCTTTCCCTCCAAAGATTCATTGGGTTCACTTACAGCCACCTATGCAATATTTGCTTTCGGGTTTATATCACGACCTTTCGGCGCCATTGTTTATGGGCATATCGGAGACTGTATGGGCCGAAAACCGGTCCTAATTCTCTCCGTCGCCATGATGGGCGGCGCAACTTTTTGCGTCGGTTTATTACCGACTTTCGACCAACTTGGCCCGACAGCTGTTATTGCGCTTATTATTCTTCGCATTTTTCAGGGATTTTCAGTGGGTGGTGAATTTCCGGGCTCGACCGCCTTCATTATTGAGCTTTCGCCCCCTAAAAGACGCGGTTTTTTTGGTAGCTGGATTGTTAGCGGCAGCGGGATTGGGTTCCTTATTGGGTCTGCTTCTGCAGTCTCTACAGCTTATATATTGGGGCCACAAGATCTTGCGGACTGGGGATGGAGAATTCCATTTCTGGGAGGCGGTGCTATCGCGATTATTGCCTATTATTTTCGATCCGGCATTGATGAGAAGCGTCCAGACGGATTGGCTACCAAAGAGAATGGAAGCCCTTTGCTCGTCGCTTTTAAGGAGCATTGGCTGGATATGTTGCGAGTAGGCGGACTTGCCTTGACCGTCAACGCAGGTTTTTACCTCATGTTCGTCTATGCTATCACGTTCTTGACAAACAATGTTCACTTGTCTTCAACATCGGTGATGGGAATAAATACACTCTGTTTATTTGCAATCGCTGTTTTCCCTCTCGGCTTCTCTGTTTTGAGCGATAAAATCGGTCGAAAGCCGATATTGCTTTTTGGGACTATCAGTATATTGGTATTATCTTGGCCGCTCTTTTGGCTCTTGGACCATCAAAATTTATATTTCGTTTTTTTGGGCCTATTTGGCTTCGCCGTAATCTTTTCAATGATTTTCTCCGTCAACCCAGCCGTAATGGCGGAAATTCTTCCACGCAAAATCCGAATTAGTACTTTATCGGTGGCCTATAATTTGACCTTGACCCTGTTCGGCGGAACGGCCCCATTAGTTGCTTTGTTTTTGGTGACCTGGACAGAAAGCGTTTTCTCACCGGTTTATTATTTGATGGGTCTGGCGATTGTAAGTTTGCTCACAATTTTGTCGTTACCGGAGACTGGCGGAAGAAAATTGCGAGACTAACGGAATTTCAAGACTTGCTAGAGGGAAGTTAGGGGTAAAGTATAATATACGGTACGAATAATATTTTGCCGCCAACCATAAGCATTTTATGATACTAGGAATCGGAGTAATTTGAATTGGGGAATACTTGATGACAGTCGACACACATAATATTGCCTACGTAAGGCGGACAGCTTTTTCTGGCGCAGTCGGTAACGTAATGGAATGGTACGATTTCGCCGTATACGCCTATATGGCGCCTGTCTTAAGTAATTTATTTTTTCCATCTGACGACGCTTTTATATCCCTTATGGCGACGTTCGGCACGTTTGCCGCGGGCTACCTTTCCCGGCCTTTAGGTGCGATAGTTTTTGGCCATATTGGTGACAAAATGGGACGAAAGCCTGTTTTGATCCTTTCTGTTATCGTGATGGGCGGCGCTACAGTCGGGGTCGGGCTCTTGCCCACAACCGAACAGATTGGTGTCTCGGCTGCTATTGCCCTTGTGTGTTTGCGTATTTTTCAGGGTTTGTCGGTGGGAGGAGAGTATACCGGTTCAACAGCCTTTGTGGCAGAACATGCGCCACTCAAAACTCGCGGCTTTTATGCAAGCTGGATTTTCAGCGGAAGTTTTTTCGGATTTCTACTGGGCTCGGCGGTGGCAACGGTATTTATTAATTTCATAGATCAGACGACGCTGAACGATTGGGCTTGGCGAATTCCATTTATTGGTGGCGGCATCATTGGTATAATGGCTTTCTATTTTCGCTCGCAAATAGATGAGCCCAAAAACTTCAAAGAAAAAGCTGTTGTGGAAGGATTTCCGTTGCTGGTTGCCGTACGGGACCACTGGTTGGATATGCTCCGGATTGCGGGACTGGCCGTTACAGTGAATGTCGGTTTTTACCTCATGTTTGTTTACGCGATTACGTTTCTTACAAATAACGTGCATCTGTCCAATGTTGCAGCGATGACGATCAACACTGTTTGCTTGATTTTCGTCGCAGTATTTTTGCTAGGCTTCGCCATCCTCAGCGATAAAATCGGCCGTAAACCTGTACTGCTGGTTGGTACATTTGGAATATTGGTTTTTTCCTGGCCACTTTTCTGGCTTATGGATCACCATAATATTGTTTATGTATTTTTCGGCCAGTTCGGATTCGCAGTCCTGTTTTCAATGTTATTTGCAGTCAACGCATCGGTCATGCCAGAAATTTTATCTCATAAAGTCAGAATTAGCGCATTGTCCGTTGCCTACAACGTAACTCTGTCGATATTTGGAGGGACGGCTCCAATCGTCGCCCTCTATCTGGTTAACCGAACCGATGATGATTTTTCTCCCGTATATTATCTAATGGGCCTGGCGATAATCAGTCTGGTTGCCGTTTTCTCCATATCGGAAACGGCGGGTAAGGAGCTTAGAGAATAGTTCCCGGAAGATTGATACAAACATCATACATTTCTGAAACAAATGAAATTAGATTTCCTGTTTACAGACAACAAGCTGCAACATTGCACTCCTAAATATCTTCCTAGTTACAAGGAAACTTTAGATGGAGAATGTATTATGACAGCGACACAACCGGACTACACGGCGATTAAGACCAAGCAACAAGCAACTTGGGGATCTGGCGACTATGCCACCGTGGGAACGACGCTCAACATCGTCGGAGAGCAGCTCTGTGAGGCAATGGACCTGCATTCCAGCCAAACTGTTTTGGATGTCGCAGCAGGGAATGGAAATGCCACCCTTGCAGCAGCCCGGCGCTGGTGCGATGTCACATCGACGGACTATGTTGAATCTCTTCTGGAACGTGGCAAGGAAAGAGCAGAAGCGGATCGGTTAGATGTTACCTTCCAACAAGCAGATGCTGAAGAACTTCCGTTTGAAACAGGTAGTTTTGACGCCGTTATGTCGACTTTTGGCGTCATGTTCACTCCCAACCAGAAGCAGTCCGCTTCTGAGATGGCAAGAGTTTGTCGTTCGGGCGGAAAAATCGGTATGGCCAACTGGACCCCGGAAAGTTTTATTGGCCATCTTTTCAAGACGATTGGAAAACATGTGCCGCCACCAGCAGGTGTTCAGTCGCCGGCTCTATGGGGAACCAAGGATCGATTGGCTGAAATGTTCGGTGAAACTGCAATGACAATAGAAATAACGTCTCGCATGTTTAACTTTCGCTACCGGTCAACGGAACATTTCATGGACGTTTTTCGTAATCTGTATGGTCCGGTTCATAAAGCCTTTGCTGCTTTGGACGCGGCAGGCCAGGAAGCACTCGCAAAAGACATTACGGCTTTAGTAGAGACTTTCAACGTAGCAACAGATGGAACAATGATTGTCCCAGCCGAATATGCAGAAGTGGTTGTTACCAAAAAATAGTCTTTTCATAACCCGCGTTAGGAACTCCGGTCGATATTCTTCCGGAGTTCTTTACACCATTTTTACACTAATCCCTGATCTAACAAGCGCACTTTTTTCTTGCATGAAACCGGCATCTCCCGCATAACGCGGCACCTGAAGAGGCAAGCGATAATTATGAGCTGTTGGGCGGCATTTGATGAGTGATACTCTCGATAAAATTGATGAAATTGACGACCTGGCAGAAGAGCGTCTTGACTACTTTGTTCATAAAGACGGGTTAGTTTTTGCCGGTACTCACCTTATCGTCGATTTATGGGGTGCCAAAGGCCTCAATGATCCGGAGCTTATCGAAACAACACTCCGAAATTGCGCGGAAATCTCTGGTGCGACAATCCTGCATTTTCATATGCATGCGTTCGAGCCCGACGGTTTGTCCGGTGTTCTGGTCCTTGCGGAAAGCCATATTAGTTTTCACAGCTGGCCCGAGCGCGGATTTATGGCATTGGACATTTTTATGTGTGGACAGACAGATCCCCATAAAGCGATCCCTGTTTTAAAAAATGCTTTCGCGCCGGAAGCAATCCAGCTGACTGAATTGAAGCGGGGTATTGTAAATTGATGGAGCTGTTTGACGAAGGCTTGCACTCAGGTGTCAACCTCGCTTTGAATGTCGAAAAGGTCCTGTATCGCGAGAAAACGGATTTACAGGATTTGATGATTTTCGAGAATAGTCAGTTTGGGCGGGTCATGTCGTTAGATGGTGCCGTTCAAACGACGGAGAAAGACGAATTTATTTATCACGAGATGTTCGTCCATGTGCCGGTTTTCGCCCATGGTAATGTCAAGAAGGCTTTAATTGTTGGCGGCGGTGATGGGGGCGCTGCGCGGCAATTTATGAAGCATGATGGCATTGAAGTAACCCTGGTTGATATTGACCGGACTGTAATTGAGCTTAGTCAGAAATTTATGCCGAGTATCTCAGGCGGTGCTTTTCAAAATCCGCGATTGAACGTTGTCATCGCGGATGGGTGCCAATTCGTCAAGAACGCAGATGTAAAATGGGATGTAATTATCGTCGATAGTACAGACCCTCATGGCCCGGGAGAGGTATTATATACTGAAGAGTTTTATTCAGATTGTAAGTCTTGCATTTCTGATGGCGGTATCATTGTAACACAGAACGGTGTGCCGTTCGTTCAGGAGCCTGAACTTCGGACAAGCTATGATCGCCTGAACACCTTGTTCTCGGATGTAAGCTTTTATCTTGCGGCTATTCCAAGTTATGTTGGTGGCTCAATGGCCTTTGGTTGGGCAACAAATGATATAACGCTGCGTAAATTGGCATTGTTGGGGATTACCAATCGGTATGTTGAGGCCGGAATAGAAACGGATTACTACACACCCGAAGTGCATCAAGCGGCTTTTTCTTTGCCGCTACATATTCAACGAATGCTGACGAAGGATCTTGCCTAGATCAACATTCAACGACGTTTACCGCCAGCCCGCCTTGTGAGGTCTCTTTATACTTACTGAGCATGTCTATACCGGTTTGCCGCATGGTCTCAATAACTTCATCCAGAGAAACCACGTGGGTACCATCGCCAGATAACGCAAGCCGCGCTGCATTGATGGCTTTCATTGCGCCCATTGTATTCCGTTCAATGCACGGAATTTGAACCAGTCCGCCAATTGGATCACAGGTTAACCCCAGATTATGCTCCATGCCGATCTCCGCGGCATTTTCAACCTGTTCATTGGAACCGCCAAGGACTGCTGCCAGAGCGCCAGCTGCCATGGAGCAGGCCACGCCAACTTCACCCTGGCAACCCATTTCCGCAGCGGAAATGGACGCGCGCTTCTTGTAAATAGCACCAATTGCGGACGCTGTGAGGAGAAAATCCCGGCTACCTTTCTCCGTCGCCCCTGGACAAAAGCGTTGGTAGTATTTGAGAACGGCTGGGATGACGCCGGCCGCACCGTTTGTTGGCGCCGTAACGACGCGACCTCCTGCGGCATTTTCCTCGTTCACAGCCAAGGCATATAGATTAACCCAATCGAGGACGGTTAGTGGATCGCGAGAGGCCCGCTCTGGATTCTCCATTAAATCCTTGAACAGTTGATGGGCACGGCGTTTTACTTTAAGGCCGCCAGGCAGAATGCCTTCTGTTTCGCAACCGCGCCTGATGCAATTGATCATGGCATCATTGACCTGATCCAGAAATTCAATAGTCTCCGTTTCTTTACGCCAGCAAGATTCGTTGGCCAGCATAATCTCGGCAATCGTCAATCCGGTATCCTGGCCAATTGCGAGCAGTTCAGCGGCGGACGTAAAAGGGTAGGGCAGCTGTATATTATGGCCGCGTGTTTCGGCTCGATCACCTTCTTCCTGGGAGACCACATACCCACCTCCCACCGAAAAATATTCCTTTTCCAGAAGCAACTCCCCTTCAGCTGAAAAAGCAGAAAATCGCATGCCATTGGCATGTTCTGGCAGTACTTCGTCTTTCAGGAAAAGCAGGTTGTCATCTTCATAAAAAGGAATTTCATGATGGCCGTTCAACAATATTTTGTTGTATTCCCGAATTTCAGCAATCAAAGGCGAAATGTCTTCGGGATCTATACCGGAGGGGCGGGCGCCGCTTAGTCCAAGTAATATGGCAAGATCTGTTGCATGGCCGTGACCGGTAAGTGCGAGAGAACCGTAAAGCTGAACAAGAACCCTGTCGGTTTTATTCATGTGAGCCAGTACTGTTAGTTGCTCGACAAAGCGTTTCGCTGCTCGCATTGGACCAACAGTATGAGAACTGGAAGGGCCGATACCGATGGTATAAAGGTCGGTCACACTGATATTGACATCAAGCTGCGAGGTCGAGTCCGGGGGACTTGAAGGCCTGGACGGCACGACTGGGGTAACGTTTCCGAGACGGCTTTTCGGTAAATCATTCATTTTTGGCACCCCTTCTCCGTCCGGTCAAAATGACCAGCCCGTTAAACGATGCCCCCTCTGTCCGGGTACCTGAAAGATTACACCAGCCTTAAAGCTGGTTTACCTCTTCGGTGACGTGCAAGATTTTAATCTACACATACTCTCCAGAGCCTTCCCACCCAACGGTACTTTTTGCCTGAGAGTTTCCGGGGCGGTTGCTCCTTCGGCGCTGGCAGAGCCAGTCTCTCCCATCGGGTAGATAAAGGTATAACGTAACAGTTTCTATCTCGAAACAAACCATAGACAATTTAGGTAGACGCCTGTCAAGTTTCCTTTACACAGACGATCAGAATAACCCAAAAGGTACGTTCGGCAGCGCTGCAGGCGACAATATTTACTTTACCGTCGCCACTCTTATGTCAACGGCCGCCGTATTTAAGCACCCATAGTGGCAACAGTGCGGCGACATCTGCGCTTTTTTCATCAAGTTCTATAGCAGTTGTCAACATGTTGTCATTAAGACGGATAACATGCCCGTTGAACCTACACATCTCGGCGGAACCGACCGGTCCGAAAATTCCGCTAATTGGCATATCGGCTTCGTATCCAGGCGGGACGCCATTGAGAAGCAGACCACTTAAAGACCAGTTCTCGGTCGAATATTTTTTGCCCATTATCTCGACGCTGAGGATTGGATTGGAGACGCGAAAAGCGTCCCTTCTTTCGAATCGGTCCGGTAACATTTCGCTTTCGATATAATTTGTTTCTGTCTGTAGCACTTGACTCTCCTGTGCATTAATTGATTTGCTAACCTGTACAATGCAGCCTTCATGCCAGTTTTAGTGCTTCTGAATTAATACTAATAACTGGCGGAAATAAAGGCGTTTGAAGGGTTTTGGGAAGATTTGAGACTGTTGCTGTAAAATCTCGTGAAGAGGATAATTTTGCCGGTCGGCAAATAAATGATCGGATGTTTCCGGCCAAGATTTTGATCCGAAGTTTCTCGAATCTCTTTCGAAATTATGGTTAATTTCAAAGCCGTTGATTCCATCCTTGTTAATAGAAATATGTTCTAATTATCAAAATTTTCTATGCTGCATTGCAATAAAATTTTTTTATTTGAGATTCTTCTTTGTAATTAATGGTATGTTTTCTATCGTGTTTTCGTAATAATGCTGCAGTTGCGAACATAAAAAATGAAATTTTGTCAAAAATGACAATTTGTCATCTTTGACAAAAGCTGCTAATAATCATCCCAAGCCGGGTAACTGGGCGCAAGATCTGGGCCTGGCTAAAAAATTACTTATTTTCGCAGGATATTGGGCGGAAGATCCAAATCCAGTTTAAAATAACTTAAGCTAGGTAACTGGGCACAAGATCCGGGCCTGGCTAATTCATTTCATATCCCTGGAGTTTACTGCGAATGACAATGCCGTCGGTATTGGAAGGACGCCTGTCTCTTCCTGTAATTGCATCACCCATGTTTATTGTATCCGGTCCAGAGCTTGTTATCGCTCAGTGTAAAGAAGGCATCGTTGGTTCGTTTCCTGCACTTAATGCGCGGCCGATAGAGCAGTTGGATGAATGGCTGTATAAAATTAAAGCCGAACTTGCAGACTATGCTGAAGCAAATCCAACTAAAAAAGTTGCACCATTTGCCGTCAACCAAATTGTCCACGCCTCCAATTCTCGCCTCATGGAAGATGTCGCGCTTTGTGTAAAGCATGAGGTGCCAATTATCATAACCAGCCTGCGGGCGCCGAACGAGATTGTCGAGGCAATCCACTCCTACGGTGGGATTATCTTACATGACGTAACCAATATTCGTCATGCCCAAAAAGCTATTGAAGCAGGCGTTGACGGGCTGATCCTTGTCTGTGCCGGGGCAGGGGGGCATGCGGGTAAATTAAGTCCGTTTGCACTGGTTTCGGAAATTCGTCAGTTCTTCGACGGTCCAATTGCTTTGTCCGGCGCGATTGCCAATGGGCATTCAATTCTGTCTGCGCAGGCACTGGGTGCAGATCTCGCCTATATGGGGAGTGCGTTTATCGCGACGCAGGAAGCCAATGCAGCTGATGGCTATAAGGAAATGATCGTTGAGAGCACGGGTGAAGATATTGTCTATACAAACACCTTCACTGGCGTTCACGGGAATTATTTGAGCCCGAGCATAACACGGGCGGGCCTGGACCCGGAGAATTTGCCCGGTGCTGATAAAAGCCGGATGAATTTTGGCAGCGGTGGCATTTCAAAAGCCAAAGCCTGGAAAGATATCTGGGGATCCGGGCAGGGTATCGGGAGTGTCAATGACATTCCAACAGTCGCAGATTATGTTGATCGTTTGAAAGAGCAGTATGCCGAGGCCAAGGCAGAAATGAATAATAAGGCCCTTTAACCTGAACTCCCTCGTCTGGATAGGCGGGGGAATTTTTTCAGGTGATGAACTCGCCTGATAAGTCGCTTATTTTCTGATTTGTCCTACCGTCGGTGCAATCGATTCCTCACGGATAATTTCGCGAATGTGAACCGAGCATTTAGCGCATTGAGGCGGCGCTCCCAAAGAATCGTAAATATTAGCGACACCTTGCGCACCACTAGCAATCGCTGATTTTACGTCGCGATCGGTAAATCCATTACATAGGCAAACATACATTCTAATGCATCCGGCTATTAAAATTGACAATCATTCTCATTAATTTAGTTAATTGCGAATGATTGTCAATGTTAAATCAGCATTAGAAAAAAATGGAACTCTTTGAGAGTTCTGAAATAAGTTAAGAAGTTTGAGATTGTATATAGTTTTCAAGGCCCATTTTGTCCAAAAGGCCCAACTGTGTTTCCAGCCAATCAATATGTTCTTCTTCGGATTCCATGATATCCACAAGTAAATCTCGGGAAACATAATCTTGTTTGATTTCGCAATCCTTGATGGCAGACTTTAGATCGATATGGCCAGCCTGTTCCATTTTCAGGTCACACTCGAGGATTTCTTTGGTATCCTCACCGATCATCAATTTGCCCAGATCCTGCAGGTTAGGCAGGCCCTCCAGAAATAAAATACGCTTGATAAGCTTGTCCGCATGCTTCATTTCGTCAATTGATTCCTCGTATTCCTTTTCTCCCAACTCTTCCAATCCCCAGTCTTCCAGAATCCGTGAATGCAGGAAATACTGATTAATTGCGGTAAGCTCGTTTTTCAAGATAACATTGAGATGCTTAATGATTGTGCCGTTGCCCTTCATCGCGAACCTTCCTTTTATCATGTTGCTGTCGACCATATTGTAGCACGAAAAGGCGGTTTAACAATCCTTGGCTGGTTCTTCGAAGATTAAAATTGCATGAGTTGTACAGACTGTTTTTTAGACTATAATCTGGACCTAATGATAAGACCTGATAACAAGCAGGAAATTAATATGAGCGAAGAATTCACACCAGAAAACCATAAATTTGCAGAGGCCAGTTATTTCGAGGATTTCTCGATTGGCCAGCGATTTTATATCCCGTCGCGAACGCTACGAGATGCCAATTTCTCCGCTTTTCAGGCCGCCTCAGGGGACAATCATCCTATTCACTATGATGTTGAATATTGTAAATCCCAGGGTCATCCGGAACTTTTAGCACATGGATTTCAAGTATTGATGCAGACGGCTTCCGGGGCGGGCATATTCCCCCATGTCGTCGGGGAATCTCTTATTGCCTTTATTGATCAGTCTTCAAAATTCCTGGGGCCGGTTTATTACGGTGACACCGTGTATCCAGAGCTGGTTATTACGGATTTGAAGGCGCAAAATTCGACGGGCATCGTCACCGTCCGATCGACAGTGCACAATCAACGGAAAGAACTTGTTCTCGAAGGCGAGCAGCGATATCTCGTGAAGAAACGGCCCTAAGGCAGAGGTCGACTATTTTTTTACGGGAAAATTGCGGCCGGTCGCGATAACGACCCCGCATAAGGTCTCTTCGCCGTCCAGAACCGTAAAGACGTCAGCAGTTCCGACTGAGAAAGATTTCCCGGATTGCAAAACCCGGCCGCGGGCGATCAGTTTGTCGCCTCTGGCTTGCCCCGTCATTTTGATTGTGAAATCCAAGGTCGCACAGCCCCATCCTTCGGGCAGCATAGATAAACACGAACTAATGGCCGCCATATCGCCGACCGCACCAACCGAAGATGTTGGGAAGAGGTCTGGTGGCGTAGAGAGGGATTGCAGGTACGGAGCTTCGAGGACAACAGACCCCGGCTTTTCTTCGATAACCTTCACGCCATAAGTTTTGGCAAAAGGTTGAAGGCGCAAAAAACGTGACGGCCGGGTAAAATCATTCTCTGTTGTCATCAAACACTCCTATTATCCTGAGCTGATAAGTATTTCCTTATAACAGTCAGCTGGCATAACGCTGAATAATTTGCTTTCCGAGCGAAGACATATGAACCTGATCTGGACCGTCGGCTAGTCTGACGGTTCGCGCGTAAGCAAAGGCTTCGGGCAGGAAAGTGTCCTGGCTAAGACCCATGGCACCATGGGCTTGGATGGCCCGGTCAATGACCGTCTGCGCCATGGAGGGGGCGACAACTTTGATCATGGCAATTAAATCACGGGCCTCCTTATAGGATACCAGATCCATGCGTTCCGCCGCCTTCAAGGTCAGCAGCCGAGCTTGCTCGACCTCGCAAATCGATTTTGCAATATCTTCGCGGATGGATCCTTGTTCACTAAGCTTCTTGCCAAAAGCCACTCGGTTTTCCACCCGGTCGCACATCAATTCGATAGCCCGCTGGGCACATCCAATAAGGCGCATGCAGTGATGAATGCGGCCCGGGCCCAGGCGGCCTTGCGCAATTGCAAATCCTTCGCCTTCACCGCCAATAATATTGGAGATCGGCACACGGACATTTTCAAAAAGCATTTCCGCATGGCCATGAGGTGCATCGTCGGAGCCGAAAACTTTCAGCGGGCGGACTAATTTAACGCCGGGTGTGTCCATCGGTACCAGCACCTGGGATTGCTGTGTATGCCGAGACGCATTGACGTCGGTTTTTCCCATAAAAATCATGATCTTGCAACGCGGATCCGGGGCACCAGAGGTCCACCATTTGCGGCCATTGATGACGTACTCATTTCCCTCTCGGCGGATCGTACTTTGAATGTTGGTTGCATCAGAAGAGGCGACAGCTGGCTCTGTCATGGCGAAGGCCGAGCGAATTTCACCGTTAAGGAGCGGTTTCAGCCATTCGTCTTTTTGAGCTTGCGTGCCGTATCGCGCCAATACTTCCATATTTCCGGTATCCGGCGCACTGCAGTTAAAGGCCTCGGAACCGATCATGGAGCGCCCCATAGTTTCGGATAGAGGTGCATATTCCAGGTTTGACAAGCCGGCGCCGTAATCTTCGAAATCAGCCAGAAATAAATTCCACAGGCCCGCTTCTTTCGCTTTGTCTTTCAATTCTTCCATGACAGGCGGAATAACCCATCGCGTGTCGGAGTTCTCAATATAGTCGTGATATACCTGTTCTGCCGGATATACATTGTCGTTCATGAACGCTTCGACCCGTGCTACCATACTATCAGTTTTGTCAGAATATGAAAATTTCATCACGTTGGATCTTTCTCTTTTTCAGGATGTCTGCGCGTATCATAAGATCTTTATTGTAATCATTAAAATTTATTTTTATGATACTTGATCATAAATATGAGTGATGACAAGATGAAGCTTAAAAATCTCGATCTAAATCTATTCGTTACCTTCGATGCCATATATACACGTCGCAACTTGACCCAAGCGGCGAGTGCGCTGAGCGTCACTCAACCGGCGGTCAGCAATTCCTTGGCGCGCCTGCGAGATCGATTTGACGACCCTTTGTTCGTTCATGCAGGACGCAAAATGAACCCAACGCCTCTGGCGCAAAAAATGATCGGACCGGTGCGGCAGGCTTTGCGGCTGTTGCAGGCTGGCATTGAAGAGGAAGACAGGTTTGATCCGCGAGTATCCGATAAGACAGTTCGGATCGGCATTGGAGATATCGGTGAAACGATTTTGCTGCCAAAATTGGTTGAACGGCTTCACAGATTTGCGCCCCTCATGAAAGTTCAGGCGTTTCACGTGCCCCGAAGGTCCATTCCGAAGAAACTGTCTTTGGGTGAAATTGATTTTGCCGTCGATATTCCACTGCCACCTAATCCGGAGCTGCAAAATCACCTTTTAATGTCAGACAAGCAGGTATGCGTCGTCGGGCCGTCCCATCCCTTGGCGAACAAGAGTAGCTTGTCTCTGGAGGTGTATCTCGCGCTGTCTCATATACTCGTTTCGTCGCGGCAACGAGGGAGCGGTGCTGTTGATATTGAACTTGGAAACCTGGGTCCGGCGCGAAATATTATGGTGCGATTCCAGCATTATCAGGCGGCGTTTCATCTCTTGCAGCGAACCGATTTCGCGCTGACCGCGCCGTTGCAGTTGGCCCGGATGTATGACTGCCGCGTTTTTTCTTTGCCCCTGCCGGTGCCCAATCTGGATTTCTACTTATATTGGCATAAATCGGCGGCGCAGGCGAAGACCACTGTTTGGCTCCGGGATCTAATTCTGGAAGCTGTTGCCTGAACCGGCGGGCTACAGGCGTTGCACATCAACTCAATATATGGTTAGTCCCATAACATGACTGAAAATGATGATCAAAATGAACCAACGCTGTATCTCATTCCAACGCCCATCGGCAATTTGGAAGATATATCCCTGCGGGCGATGCGTATATTGCAGTCGGTAGATGCCTTGGCATGTGAGGATACACGGCATACCCGTAAAATTTTTGAGCGTCATCAACTGGCAAGCCCGCAAATTATTTTTGCCTGCCATGCGCATAATGAAGACCGGGCTGTTGGCCGGATCCTGTCGTTGTTGCGAGATGGAAAGTCTGTCGGCTTGACCTCAGATGCGGGCGCGCCGGGAGTAAGTGATCCAGGTCAGAGAGCGGCCGCTGCGGCCATCGAAAATGGCTATAAAGTAGATGCCTTGCCAGGACCAAGTGCCGTCATTACGGCGCTAATGGTATCTGGTTTGCCAGTTCCTGCTTTTTCCTTTTTGGGATTCCTGCCACGCCGGCCGGGTCGGCAGCGTAAGGTTTTTAAGGCCTTCGCGGAGGCGCCAACGGCCCTGGTTTTGTTCGAGTCGCCGTTCCGGGTCGCGAAAATCCTGAAAATTGCCCTTGAATGTCTGGGAAATAGAGAGGCGGCTGTTTGCATTGAATTGACGAAAAAATTCGAAAATATACACCGTCAGAGATTGGACGAGCTTATCGAGTATTTTCAGGAAAAGAAAATCAAAGGAGAAGTGACGATCGTCATAGGGCCACCAGAGCGCGAAGATGCCCCTATTGAACAAGAGGATGACATTAACAATATGATTCCTTAGGGCATGCTGTTGCCTGTCGAGAAATCGTAAGAGAGTTGAAATTTGCCGGGAAATCTGGTAGATTAGTAAAACTGAAATTACTCTCTCACTGCGTTTTCCCGCAAGTCATTTTCGGAAGGAGAATTTGTATGAATGTCGCCGGTATTTTAAAAACCAAGGGGGCCGACGTGATTACCGCGGTTCCGTCGGATAGTATTGCAGATATTTCTAACATTTTGGGGAAAAACCGGATTGGTGCCGTTTTGATCGTGGACCGGTCTGGGAATTTGCGCGGCGTTGTATCGGAGCGGGATATTGTTCGAGGATTGTCCGATTGTGGGTCAGACTGTTTGGCGCAAACGGCTGAAGATTTGATGACATCGGACCTGATTACCACGAAACCGTCTGAGACCATTGATAATGTGATGTCGCTTATGACGGACAAACGGATTCGCCATTTACCGGTTTTGGACGACGGGCGTTTGACCGGTTTTATTTCCATCGGAGATGTCGTCAAAAGCCGGATGGATGAAGTGGAGCGTGAGGCGGCGGCAATGCGCGATTACATCGCCACCGGCTGATAAGGAACCCTAAGACAAAATTTCCATCGCTCGTGTAAGGAAGGGCAGCGAGCGTTCGGCGGACGCTTCACCTTCTGCAATCATTTCCTGAGCTTTGTCGAAATCCAGTAAGCCATGTTGGGCAAGACGTGGGGCAATGGTGATGTCGGGCGGATCGCCGGCGAGGCGGGAGCGGCTTAGGCGATCTTGCACGATATTGAGGGCGGACATCATAACGCCGAATATGCTGGGCTCCGCGCCCGACTTGTCAAAAAAGCGATGCTTCATCAGATTTAAAGGGGAACGCGCATGTAACGCTTTAAGTTTCCCGCCATTTTCTTCCGATACAAGGTTTTCTTCATTTTCGCCGATATTTGCCATTCCAAAAACATCGGCGTTCAAATTGACGGCAATAACCAGGCGGGCCCCCAGGGCCCGGCAGACGGAAACCGGAACTGGATTTGTCAATGCGCCGTCAATGAGCCATCGATCATCGATTTTCTGCGGGGAGAATAATCCAGGCAGAGCGTAAGACGCGGTGATCGCCTTGGCGAGGTTTCCCTCCTGGATCCATATTTCATGCCCAGTACCCAATTCTGTTGTGATGGCGGAAAACGGCATAGGAAGATCTTCAATCAGGGTATCGCCGATATTATCTTCCAAAAGCGAGAATAACTTGTTGCCTGAAATAAGGCCGCCACCGGAGAGGCGGATATCGAGAAACCGGAACAGGCCGGATTTTCCCAGATCACGAGCCCATTCTTCAAGGGCATCTATTTTGCCCGCCAGGTACATGCCGCCGACCAGGGCCCCAATTGAGGTGCCGCAGATGATGTCCGGCTTCAGGCCTTCGCGTTCGAGAACACGTATGACGCCAATATGTGCCCAACCCCGGGCGACCCCACTTCCAAGGGCCAATCCAATTTTTGGTCTCGACATGGTTACTCCTTGTTGTTGTCTCTTGGTGTAAATCTCTCTTAACCTGCGTCTCTTGTAAAGTGCACCGCCATCACTTTTTTCCGAATGGTTGCGTGAGGGCATGATTTGTATCCTGACGGAGTAAACCGGCATTTAGCCTGCACATTTTTGTATTAGAATTCAGTTGTATTAAGCTGTCGTTAAGGGTATAATCTTTTTTCGTCTTTTTAGTAAAATTACCTGTTGACGGCGTTGCCTGGATATCTATATAAGATGGGCAACGACGCAGTCGGACGCACCTGATAATAGGTCAGGTTAATTCGGCGGCGTTTTTTTGTCTGACTTGTTAGTGGTTATGACGGTTTATAATTTACATTGTTGATATTGATGAGAA